>JABLTQ010108220.1_pt1 | contig 23200 bp, 20 predicted proteins | sample 7160101 | NCBI WGS metagenome assembly JABLTQ01 (sample SAMN14651228, study PRJNA627086) | human gut metagenome | isolation source: feces | host: Homo sapiens
AATTGCTTCAACAACAAGAGGTTCTATCACATCAGTTCAGGCTGTATATGTACCAGCCGATGACCTTACTGACCCAGCTCCTGCAACAACATTCTCACATTTGGATGCAACTACAGTTCTTTCAAGAAAGATTGTTGAACAGGGTATATATCCTGCCGTTGACCCACTTGAGTCAACATCAAGAATTCTTGAACCAGATGTTGTTGGTGAGGAACATTACAACGTAGCAAGACGTGTTCAGGAAGTTTTACAGAAGTATAAGGAATTGCAGGATATCATTGCTATCCTTGGTATGGAAGAACTTTCAGAAGATGATAAGCTTACTGTATACAGAGCAAGAAAAATCCAGAGATTCTTATCACAGCCTTTCCATGTAGCTGAGAACTTTACAGGTACACCTGGTAAATATGTTCCGGTTGAAGATACTGTTAAGGGCTTCAAGGCAATACTTGATGGTGAAATGGACGAATATCCAGAAGCTGCATTCTTTAATGTAGGTACTATTGAAGATGTTAAGGCTAAGGCTGAAACATTAAAGTAGATAAAGCTGGATCTGCTTCACAAGACAGGAAAGCAGACAGCTTTCTATGTCGTAGAAGTGTAGTTTTTGCTTTGTAATAAACAATGAGGTAAAACCTTCGGCTCCTGCAAGGGCAGTCGCATTTTTACTTCGTAAAAAACAATGAGGTAAATACCTCTGCTCCTGCAAGGGCAGTCGCATTTTTTACTTCGTAAAAAACAAGGAGGTATGGGTTGAATACATTTTCATTGAAATTAATAGCCTGCGATAAGGTATTCTACGATGGACCTTGTGAAATTCTTATATTTGATGGTTTCGATGGAGAGATGGCTATTATGGCTAATCACGAGCCTATGACCTGTAGTGTTGAAACAGGAGAATTAAGATTCAGAGTTCCAGGAGAAACTGTATGGCAGGAAGCTATAGTTTCGACAGGACTTCTTAAAGTTGAACACAACAAAGTTGATATAATAGTGTATTCGGCTGAAAGACCTGAAGAAATAGATAAGTTCAGAGCTGAGGCGGCGCTTGAAAGAGCGAGGGAACAGCTTGCACAGAAACAGAGCATTATGGAATATCACGTATCGACAGCCTCTATGGCGCGAGCTATGGCACGACTTCGTGGTGTTAAGAACCATGATGTATAGAAAGTTAATATATTATAATATGTACAGGGCTTGCAGGGCGGAAAATGTACCAGCAGGCGGTGTATGTAGATATTAATAAAATGTAAAGACACCATTCATTAGCGTGAAGTTAATGGGTGGTGTTTTTAATTTTCCTATTGCACAAATATAAATACAATGCTATATTAGTGTTAGAAAACATTATAAAGCGTGAGTTGTATACAAAAGATAAACTATACTACTGTATATAGTGAATAGGAGGTGCAGCGTATGCCAGTTATACAAAGTCCGGGACAAAGAATTAATAATATGAGAGTTATAGAATTTCCATTATGGCTCAGAATTGTCTGCTATATTATAGCGATAATATTTGTATTATGGATACTTCGTTCGGTATATAAGTACATTGTATATCAGAAGCTTATAGCTAACAGAAAGAATGAAAATGCAGTTCTGATATCCAAAGTCAAAGAAGCATACCGCGAAGTAAAGGCATATAACACATCGTTAGGTTCTAACAGACCGGCACCGGGGTATGGAAGCACGTCTAATAAGGGAATAGCTTATAGATTGTACTTTGATGTCAATGGGAAAGATGTTGAACTTGATGTAGATGAGAAGACATTTGATAATATTAAAGAAGGAGATAAAGGAGTACTAGATTATAAAGGCTGTGAGTTTTATTCATTTACAAAAGAATAGGACGGTTATTAATAGAACGGTTATTGAAGAATAGAACTTTCAGGAGATGTTGATGTCATCAATGAAAAGGAGGATTTTTATGGGGAAAGCTAAGAGCGGTAATAGCAATGTTTTAAAGGTTGTATCGATTGTGGCAGCGATAGTAGTGGCAGTCGGCATAATAGCTGTATTTGTAGCACCATTGATACCTGTAAGGAAGGTAGATGAAAGTGCGTACAAGAAGCTGGATAACAACGATGTATATGAGCGTGCATACAATATATATGGCGTACAGATATATAAGGACAGGGATAAGGCACTTGCGCAGTTTAAGGCAGATTATAATGCTGCTTTAGTGTATTTGGACGAAAAGCTTGGTCTGGGTGAGTTTAACACAAGCTATGATATGCTTTCACAGTATGGCGAGAATGGATGGCAGTATACATTTTCAGCTGATGAGAGGAGAGAGCTTGGGGAAGAAAAGGTCAATGAACTTAAGCAGAAGATGGCAGGAATTTCAGCATTTTGTGATATGTATGAGAATACAAACTGGCGTTATTATGTCGGACTGCAATAAGCAAAACTTAAGCTATAGATATTTTAGATGTAAATAGTCTTTTTTTGTTTCTTATAGTCTTTTTTTGTAAGGTATATTGTTATTGAATTAATGACGTGATAAATTATACCTATATAATTAAATATTCGTATTGTTATGAACATAATTTCACACAATATAAAAGCAGAGTAGAATAGATAGACAGGGGTAGATTGTGATGAATATAGCTATATGTGATAATGAGGAGATGTTCGTAAAGAATATAAGTGGGCTTTTAGAAGAATATCTTAATGAGAATAAATTGCAATATAGTATAGATATGTACAGTTCGGGCAGTGAGCTGATTGGTTTAAAAGATAAGATAGTGAATTACGACATAGTATTTCTGGATATTAATATGACAGGAATAGATAATATTAAAGTAGCTGAATGGATAAGAATGTATTCGTATAGAGTTATAATAATATCTATAACCTCAATGTCAGATTATAATATACAGGGTTATAAGTATGATGTGTTCAGATGTGTATTGAAGGATAGTATGGATTTAAAGGGTTCAATCTATGAATGTATGAATGCAGTATTATATAAGCTGAATTACATTAATTCTGATAAGAGAATTATTAGTTGTGATTCTGGCAGTAAAGAGGTTGATGTAAGTAAGATTATCTATATAGAAAGCAGTGGTCATAAAGTTACATATCATATACACGGTAAGGAATTTGGTGATTATGTTGTCAAGAGCAAGCTTGATGACATAGAGAATGAATTAAAGGAATATAAGTATCTTTTAAGGGTACATCAAAGCTATATAGTTAATATGATGTATGTTAATAACATCAGCAGTTATCGTGTGTACCTAAAGAATGGCATAGATTTGGGAGTTCCGAAATCACGATATAAAGAAGTTAAGAAGAGAATATTGGAATTTAAAGAAAATAATTAGCGGTTAAAAGTTTAAGCGGGAATATTACTTGATAATGAAATAGTGGTATTTAATATCAGATATATATTGGTCATTATAGATGACTATATATATCTGATTTTTTTGTGGTTAAATTATTCTAATAAAATGTAATAGTAAATATAGTCGTTTTTTGTCTGCTATAGTCGTTTTTTGCAAATATGGTTGTATGAAGTAAAATAATGTGATAATTTTGGGACATAGAAGCAATGTGTGTGAGAAACGGAAGATAATAGATTAGTTGAGAGATAATAACAAGACGGAAGATGAGTCGGAAAAGGAGCAGCTTATGAAGAAATTAACATTAATAGCAGATGTATTATTAATAAGTTTATCAGCAGGTTTATTTTTGCCAAATTCTACAATCAATATGGCAAAGTATCAAAGTGATAATAATAAGAGCTTGATAACAGAGAAAGATAATATTACACCAGAGGAAGTTATGGATAATCAGATACCTGATGAGCTTTATGATGTAGGTAACGAAGACCAATGGTATATAAGTCAGGCTGTTCGCAGAGCAGTTGATAAAGAAGAAGCAGATAATAATGCAGAATTATTTAGAAAAGATGATACATCAATAGTAAATTGCAGAGAGATAAAAGACAAAGAAGACAATATATTAAGATACATATATAAATACAGTGATGGTGGATACTGTATTAGCGGCAGTGATATAGGGTACAGGAGTGCATCATATACGCAGCTTAAATATGAATATTATATTCCAACACAATATGGAATTAAGATGAGTGATGAAAGCTGGTATCAGTTAGATGAACTTGATGATTTATCAAAGGAAGATTGTTTGGCAGATGTTAGTAATATTCTTGCAGAATTAGAAATTGAAGTATGCGATGAGCCAGATATATATGTTATAGATGTTGATAGTCAAAAGAAAGTTAAAGCTAAATTACAATTGACAAGTGAATTAGACGATTGGACTAAAGATGATGAATGTTATTGTATGATATTTAAAAGAAAGCTTGATAACCAGACAATGTCAGATGTGGCATTTGATAATATTTTAAAGAGTGGTGTACCAACACAGGTTAAAGTTATATATGGAAAGCAGGGACTTATCTATCTTGATACATCTTATCAATATGATTTTATTACAAAGGAAGATGTTAAGGATAAAGTTATAAGTTATGATACTGCTGTAAATATTGCAATGACAAAGTATGATTATGTGTCAGAACAGAATATTATTCGGGCAGAATTACAATATATACCTCAGGTAACAGGTGGCGATGGCATAGATTACAATACCAGATATGAGATAGCTCCATATTGGGTGATTGTTATTGAAATACCATCTGTTATAGGAGAAAATGCATCAAAGAACGAAATTATATTTGTTAATGCGATAGATAAAACTGTGTATAAGGATACATTTTCAAATGTTATAAGGTGATGTATTAGGGGTGAAATGTTTATACCGTATTGTCATATCTAGTTAGAGGCTAGTGATAGTATATTGGGAATTGTATTCTTTTATACGAGATACAGATATAATGCAATTAATGGGGAATTCCTAAATATTGCTATTATATATCAAAATGCTATGAGAGGGGTGAATAAAGAAATAGAAATGTAAAAGGGTATTGCACAATTGCATGTGCAATCAATTGTAACTTGCCTATTTTAGGTTATGATGAGGGATAGGTGTAACTAAATTTATAGAAATTGGAGGTATTAGAATGGTTAAGAACAAGTTAGTTAGAAATGCAGTTGCAGTTGTAGTTGCATTAGGGGTAATTGGAACAATTCCAGTATTTGCAGAAAGTTATGATATGGAAGATGGACACGCTTATAATAATGCGACAAGTTCAGGAGGCATAAAGTGTTGCGATGCCGGAACTATTAATGATAGGAGTGGGGAATATGCTTCTTTGTATTTGCGTACAACATATCAGGATGGACAAGAGTCCGATTATTGGTCAGGAGTGGTACAGGGGTCGGTACACGAAAATACTGGCTGGGATTGGGCAGAAGATTATTATAGTATACATCGTTTGCACAGAACAAGTTCAGGGGAAGCAAGAGATAGAGTCGAATTATCTTCTTGCTGGTAATTAAATGAAAATATGACTTAGCTTCAATAAATAATGTATTGAAGCTAAGTTATACCTATATAAGGGAGGGGGTGGAGCTTATGAAAAAAGTATATATTATATTACTGCTTCTGGTAATGACGATAAGTGCTGGTTGTGGAACAGGAACAACATCATCTCATAATACAGAGGCAGATATAGAATTAGATAAGCCAAGTGTAACAATAACGGAAAATAATACATTGGGTAAAGATGTATCTGATATTGAGAGCGAAAAGAATTCATCAGACAACAGTGACGATAGGATTATAGATAGTGGATTTTGGGTAAATGAGTTAAAGACAGATAATGGAATGGTGTGGAAATATACTCCATTAATTAGTCCCAAAGTTGCTGGGGTATTTGATTGTGAAGATGACGCTAAATTTGTATTTTCATATGAATATTCTGGATATAATCGTCCAGATGGCACAAAGACAGCAACATTAAAGAGTTATGGATGTCAATTTATATATGTGAGCAATCCAATGTTGGGATATAATGCTGATGAAGAGGTATATCCAACACAGGAAAAGCAGATTAAAGAAACCTTTTCATTAACAGCTAATAATGGAATTAACAAATTGGGTATATATGATGTGGGATGTATAACTTTTGCGTTGTATAAAGATTTATATCCCGAATATCCAGAGATGAAACTGCAAGTGTACGGAATACCTAATAATCTGATAGAGCAGAGGTTTGGCGATATAACTAAATGCGATGGAAGAGCATATAAGGATTTTTTGGTGAAAGACTGTCCAAATGAAGATTTTGTAAGTTGTGTATATTTAGGAGAAAAATATATAACAGATACAAGTATATTTTATATTGATTATAAGAAGATGGCAGAGGAGAATGATTGTGGTCAGTTTTTACTTGTGTTAAAAGTATCTAAAACAACAGGGTTTGCTTACCTTATGAATGGTGATAATTGCTACAATATATCTGATAATGAAAAGTATCAGGTGTGGAAACAGGAACATATAGGGCAGTTCATAGGGGAGTGAGAAATATGAGAATTAGATATATATTAAAGCTTATGCTTGATGATATTTTTCAAAAAAAGATAATGATTATACTGCTTCTTGCTATGAGTTCAATATCTATATATATGACTGATGTTATAGCAACAAGATATTTTTCTAATCAGTATAGAATTAATTCAATGAGTTCGATGTTTGCGGTAAATCCGGATAAGGTTAACTATGTAAAATATCTTAATCTAATGAGTCCTGAATATACTCCTCAGATAGGTGATGAGCTTATACAATATATTCGTAATTATCAAGGTGTTGTTGCTTGTGGAAGATTTAATAACAATAAAATGATACTTAATGGTGAACTTGTAAAGACACTTGTTATAGAAAAAGATATTGCTAATATGGGTAATCTGCTGTTGGATAACGATAATCTGAAAAGCAAAAAAAATGGTAGTGAGAATATGGCATATGTGGGCTATAGTTATAGGAATGAGTATAAAACAGGAATTCAATTTAATTATTATGAGGAAAATGAGAAATCAAGTTGCGAGATTGCAGGTTATTTAAAAAAGGGAGCATCGTGGCCTTTAAAGGGAAAGTTATTTGGCGGTGTTAGTGATATAGACTCATATAATCTTGATAATACGATTGTTGTGATAACTCCCAATTATGAATATTTTGATAATATAGGAGGTATGCCGGATACACCATATTATATAGTTGATGATGAGGCAGTGGCAGATAAACTTAAGATGGACATTGTTGAATGGGCGGCAGAGCGTAATCTTGGAGTAAGTGTGATTAATGAGGCAGAGGAAATAGCAAATGAAAAAGAATTAAGAAATATAACAGCGGACAGCTCATTTAGTGCAGAAGTTTTGCTGTTTCTGCTTGCATTAATATCAATGTCTTCTGCGGCAATAGTTTCGTGTATTTTGAATAGACAACATATGGGAATTATGGTTGCTTGTGGAGTTAGCAAGCGAAGTATTATGGCAATTAATTATATGGAAAATGTCTTTGTAGTGTTAATTCCAGAAATAATTATATGGCTTATATGTCAGAAAAATATATTTGGAAAAGTATTTATGAATAACATTTCAGAGCTGGATATGATTAAATATGGTGACTGGTTTAGTCATTGTGTCGCTGTTCCAATAATGTATCTGGCAGAACTTGTGATTGTTACTGTTATAGCTGGTATTGTGCCTATGTTTATAATATCACGAATGAAAGTGGCAGAAGTTATCAAACCAGTAGATTAATTATAGAAAATACCGGGTGTGCAGATTGATGGTGAAAGCTGTTAAATCAGTAGGTTAGTGACAGAGGTTTTCAAAATATAAGATTAGCGGTGGAGAAGTTATTGAACAGCATATTCAGGGGGCATTTGAATGAGAAAAATATTTAATAAAATATTCAGATACAGGCTTGTTTCGATATATTTCATATTAAGTCAGCTTGTTATTTTAACAGCAATATTTGGAGTGCTTAATACGATTAATAAAGCTTATGCAAAAGAAAATGACAGGCTTAAGGCTCTGGCTAAGAATAGGATAGAGCTGAATATAGATACATTTGCAAAGAAAGATATATTATCATATGCGGCAGTAAATGTAGATGTAGGAAATGTGTTAGCACAAGGACGTATGTCGGTAGAAGTGGCACAAATTGGAAGTACGAACCGTTGTGAAGTGCTTTTGGCAGTTAATGAGTCAACCCCTTATCCTATGATTAGAGGACATATACCCGATAAAGAAACGGATAATGGCAGAAATTGTGTGGCATTAGGACGTGATAAATACAGATATGTATATAATAGGGATGGCAAGGATTATATAACACTTGGTCAGGAGGAATATGAGGTTGTAGGTGTTATAGGAAGTCCGGTATCTGATTATTGGGACTATAAGATTGTACTTAATATAGATTGTATGAGTGATAGTCTTAAGCAGTCATTTAGTTCACTGTCTAATATATCTTTGACAGTATATAGTAATAAGGAAGATATTATGGAAATTTATAATAAAGTATATTCAAATGTAGTCAATGTTGATAATACCTGTAATATAGTGTCATATAGCAAGAAAGATACGGGCGAAAGCACAGTGAGTGAAACTCTTCAGAAAGAAAATATTAAAACTAATGTTATGGTATATACTTTTTGCCTTATTAACAGCATAATTATATCAATATTCTGGACGGTACAGAGAAAGAAAGAGCTTGCAATAAAACGTGTATTTGGATTTAGTAATATAAGAATGATAGCCGATATCGCAGTTAATCTGTTACTGCTAATGATAATTACTGTAATAATGTATTTTGTAGGATATGTGTTATATAGCTTTATAAGGTATTCAACAATTCAGGGTATGGGATTGTGGAGTGTCAAATTAATATTATTAGCAGTTGGTTTATTTCTGATAACACTTGTTATTGCGATGATATATCCAGTTGTAGATATATATAGGGGGCAGGCATATGATAAGATTAGATAAAATAACAAAAATATATGATGCAAAGGTTGAAAATAAAAAAGCGTTAGATGAGGTATCATTAACTATAGATAATGGGGAGTTTGTAGCTATTATGGGACCATCAGGGAGTGGTAAAAGTACACTTCTTAACATAATAGGCTGTATGGATAGTGTTACAGACGGAAGTTATTATGTTGATGACATAGAAGTGTCACGATTGAATAAATTGGACATACATAGATTTAGAAAGAAGAATATAGGATTTGTATTTCAACATTTTGCATTAATGGATTATTATACAGCTTATGAGAATATTGAGCTGCCGTTGCTGGCTAACAATATAAGACGAAAAGATAGAAAAAGAATAATTAATGAACAATTGAAAAAGTTGAATATTGTGGAAGAAAAAGATAAATTGCCAAAGAAAATGTCGGGAGGACAGCAACAGCGCGTGGCAATAGCACGCGCACTTGTAACTAATGCAGATATTATTCTTGCTGATGAACCGACTGGTGCATTAGACCAGAGCACCGGACAAGAAGTCATTAATATTTTAAGAGAAATTAATAATCAGGGTAAAACGGTTGTTCTTGTTACGCACGATATCAATATCGCCAGCAGCACTAACAGAATTATTAATATATGTGACGGAAAGATTATAAGTGATGAAATGGTATAATTGACTAAAGAGTTGCCTTGCAACTCTTTTTTATTTGTACAAAATGTGGTATCCTATTATTTATTAAGATAATTTACCAAATAAAATATGAATTTTAGCCGTAGAACATAGTTATTATTTTAAAGAAGGCTATTACATATATTTATTTAATGGAAGGAAAAGTGCTATGCCAGTAACAGAATATTTAATAAGAAATGCCGAGTTATACCCCGATGAGGTTGCATTGGTTGAATTAAATCCAGATGAGAAAGACACAAGGAGAACGACTTGGAAAGAATTTGATTTAATACAGCCAAGTGCCAATATGCCATACAGGCGTGAGATTACCTGGAGCGTATTTAATGAGAAAGCCAACAGGTTTGCCAATATGCTTATAAGCCGTGGAGTTAAGAAAGGGGATAAGGTTGCTATTCTTATGTATAACTGTCTGGAATGGCTGCCAATATATTTTGGTGTATTAAAGACAGGTGCAATAGCAGTGCCATTTAATTTCAGATACGACTCAGATGAGATATACTATTGTGCTGAGCTTGCACAGGTAGATGTAATTGTATTTGGTTTTGCGTTTATTGGAAGAATAGAGGTTAATGCTGAGAGATTATTAAGAGGAAGACTTCTTATATATGTAGGGGACAACTGTCCAAGCTTTGCTGAGAGCTATCACGAACTTGTGGCAGATTGTTCAAGTAAAGAGCCTGATGTTAAGATAACAGAAGATGATTATGGTGCGATATATTTTTCATCAGGAACAACAGGATTTCCCAAGGCGATACTTCATAAGCACCAGAGCCTTACACAGGCGGCTATTATGGAACAGAAGCACCATTCTACTGGCAGAGATGATACATTTTTATGTATACCACCACTTTATCATACAGGAGCAAAGTTCCACTGGATGGGAAGCCTTGTTGCAGGAAGTAAGGCGGTTCTTCTTAAAGGAACGAAGCCGGAACAGATATTGTCAGCAGTATCAAGTGAACACTGCACTATAGTATGGCTGTTAGTGCCTTGGGCACAGGATATTCTTGATGCATTGGATTCAGGAAAGATTAAGTTATCAGATTACAATTTATCGCAGTGGCGTCTTATGCATATAGGTGCTCAGCCAGTTCCACCATCACTTATTAAGAGGTGGAGGAAATATTTTCCTAATCATCAATATGATACTAACTATGGTTTGTCAGAGTCAACTGGACCGGGCTGTGTTCATCTTGGAGTTGAGAATATAGATAAAGTTGGTGCAATTGGAATTCCGGGTTATGGCTGGGAATGTAAGATTGTTGATGAGAATGATAATGAAGTCTGTCAGGGTGAAGTCGGTGAGCTATGTGTTAAAGGACCCGGAGTTATGACTTGTTATTATAGAAATGAAGCTGCTACAAAGGAAGTATTAAAAGACGGCTGGCTGTATACAGGTGATATGGCTATGCAGGATAAAGATGGCTTTTATTTTCTTGTGGACAGGAAGAAAGATGTTATTGTATCAGGTGGAGAGAATATATATCCTGTGCAGATAGAGGATTTCTTAAGAAGATTTCACAAGATAAAGGATGCGGCGGTAATTGGTCTTCCTGACAGGCGTCTAGGCGAGAAGACAGCAGCAATTATAGAGATTAAAGACGGAGTCAGTTGTACAGAGGAAGAAATCGAAAAGTTCTGTCTTGAGCTTCCACGTTATAAAAGACCTAAGCAGATAATATTTGCGGATATACCAAGAAATGCAACAGGTAAGATAGAGAAACCAAAGCTTCGTAAAATATATGGAGCAGATAAGCTTGTTGCGATGGAGAACAAAGCATAATTGTGATTATAGATTAATATGCAATACAGATATTATTATAGATGATGGAAGGAAAAGGTATGAAAGAGTTAATGTTAGGCAACAAAGCGGTTGCCAGAGGGTTATATGAAGCTGGTTGTAAGGTTATATCAAGTTATCCGGGAACTCCTAGTACAGAGATTACAGAGGAGGCAGCAGCTTACAATGAGATATATTGTGAATGGGCACCTAATGAAAAGGTTGCATTAGAGGTGGCTCATGGAGCAACACTTGGTGGTGTAAGAGCGGCGTGTGCTATGAAGCACGTAGGCTTAAATGTTGCGGCAGACCCATTATTTACAATATCTTATCAGGGGCTTAATGCAGGACTTGTAGTGTGTGTTGCAGATGACCCGGGTATGCATTCATCACAGAATGAGCAGGATTCAAGGCATTATGCAATTGCGGCGAAGCTTCCAATGCTTGAGCCATCAGACTCAGAGGAGTCGAGAGTATTTGTTAAGAAAGCATTTGAAATGTCCGAAAAATTCAATACACCAGTGCTTTTAAAAATGGTTACAAGAGTAGCCCACTCACAGAGTGTAGTTGATACAGAAGAAAGAGTTGAGCCGGATAGAGTTCCTTATGTAAAAGACCCAGCTAAAGTAATGATGACACTTAATTCAAGAAATGCCCATATAAGAGTTGAGGAGAGAACTAAGGCGTTGATAGAATATGCAGAGAGTACAGAACTTAACAGGGTTGAGCTTGGAGAGGATACAAGTGTGGGAATTATCACAGACTCAACTTCCTACCAGTATGCAAGAGAAGTGTTAGGTGATAAAGTTAGCATATTAAAGCTTGGAATGATTAACCCGCTTCCAGAAAAGCTTATAAAAGATTTTGCACAGAAGGTAGATAAGGTTATTGTTCTTGAAGAGTTAGACCCTATAATTGAAAATCACTGCAAACAGCTTGGAATTAAGGTGGCTGGTAAGGATACATTTCCTATATGCGGCGAGTTCTCCCAGAACCTTGTAAGAAAATGTCTTGGTATGAAAGAACCAGAGCATATTACTATAGAAGAAAATGTTCCAGCACGTCCTCCAGTTATGTGTGCAGGCTGTCCACATAGAGGAATATTCTACATTTTAAAGAAGAAAAAATGTATGGTATATGGTGATATTGGCTGTTATACATTGGGCGCAGTTGCACCGCTTAATGCAATGGATTTGAATGTCTGTATGGGAGCTTCCTGTTCAGGACTTCACGGCTTTAATAAAGCTATAGGTGAGGAAGCAGAGAGTAACAGCGTAGGTGTTATCGGAGATTCAACATTTATGCATTCAGGAATGACAGGTATAACAGATATTTCTTATAATATGAGTAATTCCACAGTCATTATTCTTGATAATTCTATTACAGGAATGACAGGACATCAGCAAAATCCAACTACAGGAAAGAACCTTCGTGGTGAACCAGCAGGAAAGGTTGATCTTGAAGCATTATGCAGGGCATTGGGCTTTAACAGAGTAAGGGTAGTAGACCCATATGACCTTAAGGCAGTTGAGGAAGCTATTACAGAGGAGCTTGCAGCTAAAGAACCATCTATTATCATAAGCCGCAGACCTTGCGTTATGATTAAAGGAACAGTACATAAACCACCAATCAGTGTAGATGAAAGCAAATGTGTCGGCTGTAAACAATGTATGAGCATAGGCTGTCCAGCAATTGCAGTTAAAGATAAGAAAGCACATATTGACCCTACACTCTGCATAGGCTGTAAAGTATGTTCACAGATGTGTAAGTTCGAGGCAATATAATGTTGTAAGGCGATGTATATTAGGTGTTAATGGAATAGAAAAAAGTATTAGATGTCCGATTTGTTCAAATTAGATTTGCTTGATGTGAAATTAGGCAGGGCATCTGATAATGTCGGAAATGAGGAATATGTATGAGTAATTCAGTTAAGAATATTATGATTGTTGGTGTTGGCGGACAGGGAACACTTCTGGCAAGTAAACTGCTTGGTTATGTTCTTATGCAGCAGGGATATGATGTTAAAGTGTCAGAGGTACACGGAATGAGCCAGCGAGGCGGAAGTGTTGTTACTTATGTAAGATTTGGAGATAAGGTATATTCTCCGGTTATTGATAAAGGTGAGGCTGATTATATTCTTTCATTTGAGAAGCTTGAAGCGTTAAGATGGCTTGAATATTTAAAGACTGGCGGACAGATAATAACTAATACTCAGGAAGTTGACCCAATGCCGGTAATTACAGGTGCTATGCAGTATCCAGATAATATTATTGAAAAGCTTGAGAGTGCAGGTGCAAAGGTCGATGCTAAAGATTTCTTATCAATAGCAGAAGAAGCAGGGTCGGCCAAAGCGGTTAATATTGTACTTATGGGAAGATTATCAGATTATTTCGAAGACATTCCATATGAGGTGTGGGATAAAGCAATAGATGAGATAGTCCCAGAGAAATACAGAGAGCTTAATCATAAGGCATTGAAGCTTGGCAGAGGCTGAGTAAATGTAAAATAATAAAGGTAAAATGGATATACATTTGTGATATTATGGTATCATATGTATATCCATTTTGTAATATTAGTGGCAGGAGTTATTATATAGAATTAAAGAGGCTTATATGTTTAATCTAGAAGAAGAATTAAAGAAGCTCCCAGATAAGCCGGGAGTGTATATTATGCACGATAAACACGACACAATTATATATGTCGGCAAGGCTAAGATATTAAAAAATCGTGTAAGACAATATTTTCAGAGTAATAAAAATCATTCGGCAAAAGTTGTCCAGATGGTTTCACATATTGCATATTTTGAGTATATCGTGACAGATTCTGAGCTTGAAGCACTGGTGCTTGAATGTAATCTTATAAAGGAACACAGACCAAAATATAACACGATGTTAAAGGACGACAAGAGTTATCCTTTTATTAAGGTTACTATTGGAGAGGAATTTCCAAGAGTGTTATTCTCAAGAACAATGAAGCACGGAACTGGCAAATTCTTTGGACCATACACATCGGCAGGTGCTGTGAAGGAGACAATTGAACTGCTCTGTAAGCTTTACAAGGTAAGAACGTGCAATAGAAGGCTTCCTAAAGATATAGGAAAGGACAGACCCTGCCTTAATTACCATATCGGACAGTGCAATGCACCTTGTCAGGGTTGTGTGAACAAAGATGAATATAAAAAAAATATAGATAAAGTAATAAGCTTCCTTAATGGTAATTATTCCGAGATTATTAATGAGCTGACGGATAAAATGCAGGATTGTTCCGAGCGTATGGAATATGAGGAAGCTGCCAGATACAGGGATTTGTTAATCAGTGTTAAGCAGATTGCACAGAAGCAGAAGATAACAGCAGATGATGCAACAGACAGAGATGTAATTGCGTGTGCTATGGACGCAGAAGATGCAGTTGTACAGGTATTCTTTATAAGACAGGGCAAGCTTCTTGGACGTGAGCATTTCCATATGAAGGTTGCAACGAATGACAGCAGAAGCGGCATTTTGTCAGAATTTATGAAGCAGTATTATGGCGGAACACCATATATTCCCAATGTGATAATGACACAGGAGGAGATTGAGGATGCTGGTACAATCGCCGACTGGCTTTCAAGCAGGAAGAAGCGGAAAGTTACAATTATCACGCCAAAGAAGGGCGATAAGGAGAAAATGGTTGAACTTGCCCATAAGAATGCACTTATGGTATTAACTAAAGATGCAGAGAAGATTAAGCTTGAGGAGAAAAGGACAACAGGTGCTATGAAGCAGATAGCAGACTGGCTTGGGCTTGCTTCGATAAGGCGTGCAGAGGCTTATGATATATCTAATACAAGTGGTGTTGAGTCAGTTGGTTCAATGGTTGTATTTGAGGACGGAAGACCTAAGAAGAATGATTATAGAAAGTTCAGGATTAAGACGGTCAAAGGGCCTGATGATTATAAGAGTATGAGAGAAGTACTTACAAGACGTTTTACAAGAGGAATGAGAGAGCGTGCAGGTGAGGAAGAGACAAGGGGTTTTGCTGTGTACCCGGATCTTATAATGATGGATGGTGGACGAGGACAGGTGAACATTGCACTGGAGGTTCTTGCTGAACTTCATATTAATATTCCTGTATGCGGTATGGTTAAGGACGATAACCATAACACAAGGGGACTTTACTATAATAATGTAGAAATTCCAATAGACAGGCATAGTGAAGGTTTTAAACTTATAACAAGGGTTCAGGATGAGGCACATAGATTTGCGATAGAATACCACAGGTCATTAAGAAGTAAGAAGCAGGTAAGCTCAGTTCTTGATGAGATTGAAGGAATCGGACCAGCAAGAAGAAAAGCGTTGATGAAACATTTTCTTGATATTGACAAAATCCGTAATGCCAATGTAAGTGAGCTTATGGAGGCAGAAGGAATTACAGAAAATGTAGCGCAGAACATATACAAATATTTTCATTGATGTGTTATTTTAATGTCTTTCAATATTAATTGCACTGTGTTAAACTATTAATAATAGATAGTCAGAAGATATATAGTCTTAAGTAAGGCAATGAAATATAAAATGTGGCATAATTGCGCAGGATTGGAGTAGATATGAACGGAAAAGAAAGAGTTAATTTATTCAAGGTAATCGAGAAGATGAATCTTGTTAATCTTACACCTGATATTGATGTTAAGGGAATATGGATTCACGTTCCAGAATTTAACAGGCCAGCGTTACAGCTCACCGGATTTTATGACCAGTTCGATAATGACAGAATACAGATTATAGGTAATGTAGAATATGCTTATCTTAAGAGCCTTTCAGAAACAGAGCGTTATGAAAGATATATGCAGTTGTTATCAAGCAATATTCCCTGCCTTATCTTCTGTAGGAATTTAGAGCCGGAGGCAGAGATTATAGAGCTTGCAAAGAAATATCAGATTCCAATATTAAAGTCTGCTGAGTCAACATCTTCATTTTCAGCAGAAGTTATAAGATGGCTTAAAGTACAGCTTGCACCTTGTATAGTAATACACGGTGTATTAGTTGATGTATATGGCGAAGGTGTGCTTATTACAGGTGAGAGTGGTATAGGTAAGAGTGAAGCAGCACTTGAGCTTATAAAGAGAGGCCACCGTCTTGTAACAGATGATGCTGTCGAGATTAGAAAAGTAAGTGATGAAACATTAGTTGGTTCAGCACCCGGAGTTACTAAGTATTTCATAGAGTTAAGAGGTATTGGTATTATTGATGTAAAGACACTTTTCGGTGTAGAGAGTGTTAAGGAAACTCAGGAGATTGATATGGTTATCAAGCTTGAGGACTGGAATAAGGACAAGGAGTATGACAGACTTGGACTCGAAGAAGAATACACAGAATATCTTGGCAATAAAGTAGTGTGTCATTCGCTTCCAATAAGACCAGGACGTAATCTTGCAGTAATAGTTGAGGCTGCGGCTGTAAACCACAGACAGAAGAAGATGGGTTACAATGCGGCTAAGGAGTTATATAGAAGAGTACAAGAGAACCTTATGAGGGGTGATGATGAAGATGAGTTTATTTAAGGATATAGTTCTTGGCATTGATATAGGTGGAACAACCTGCAAATGCGGCGTGTTCACAACAGATGGCACGCTTGTATACAAGGATGAGATACCAACAAGGAAAGATGAGGGTGGAAGTCTTATTTTATCAGACATTAAAGAACATATTCCAGAGCTTGTGAAAGCGGCAGGACGAAGCTGTGATGAGATTAAAGGTGTTGGAATAGGTGTTCCAGGTGCAGTAAGAGAAGATGGAACAGTCAACAAATGTGTTAATCTTGGCTGGGGTGTATTTAACGTTGCACAGACTTTTAAAGATATGACAGGCTATGAAGTTAAAGTTGGCAATGATGCCAATATGGCGGCACTTGGTGAATACTGGATGGGAAGTGCGAAAGCATATTCAAGCGTTGTATTAGTTACAATAGGAACAGGTGTTGGCGGCGGAGTTATAATTGACGGTAAGCCAATATGCGGATACAATGGTGCTGCGGCAGAGATAGGACATCTGCCTATAGTAGAGGAGGAGACAGAATACTGTAACTGCGGTAATAAGGGCTGCCTTGAGCAGGTGGCATCAGCAACAGGCATAGTCAGAACAGCGACAAGAATGTTAAATGCAACCGATGAGCCATCGGCACTTAGAGCACTTCCTTATATATCTGCTAAGGCAGTATTTGATGAAGCTAAATCAGGAGATTCGTGTGCCATAAAGATTGTTGATTATGTATGCAGATATTTAGGAAAAGGCATTGCCTGTGCTTCTGCTATGACTGATACAGAGGTTATATGTATTGGCGGCGGAGTATCAGCGGCAGGTGATTATCTTATAGAAAGAGTTGCTAAGTATTACAAAGAATACGCATTTCACGCGTGCAAGAATACTAAGATAGTCAGGGCTGAACTTGGTAATGATGCAGGTATGTATGGGGCTGCCAAGCTGGCATTAGGTTAATATAAAAGATTGGAGAGTAAGAAGCTTATGGATAATAATGAGCTGTTAGATAATCTTAAATTAATTGTGGGTGACACACAGGTAAGAACTGGTGAACCTATGAATATTCATACTACATTTAGAATTGGAGGCTGTGCAGATTATTATGTACAGCCATCTTCTATTGAGGAGTTACAATCATTAATTCGATTTTTGAATAAATCGGACATAGAATGCTGCGTTATAGGTAACGGAAGCAACCTTTTAGTATCAGATAAAGGAATAAGAGGAGTTGTAATACAGCTTTCAGATACATTTGACGAGGTAGAATATATTGATGATGTTACTGTAAAGGTTATGTCAGGAATGATGTTGTCAAGACTCGGTAACAAGCTGGCAGATAAGGGACTTGCAGGCTTTGAATTCGCAACGGGAATACCGGGAAGCGTAGGCGGTGCAGTTAGAATGAATGCAGGTGCATATGGTGGAGAGATTAAAGACATAATAGTTAGTGCCGATGTACTCGACCGAAGCGGCAGGCTTATAAGCCTTAGCAGGGACGAACTTGAGTTAGGTTATAGAACAAGCTGTATAGCGGCTATGGATTATATAGTTGTCAGTGCTGTGTTCAGATTACAGAAAGGTGATACTGACACAATCAAGGCACTTATAAAGGAACTTGCTGTTAAGAGAAGAGCTAAGCAGCCTTTGGAATATCCTAGTGCAGGAAGTACATTTAAACGTCCACAAGGCTTCTTTGCAGCTAAGCTTATAGAAGATGCAGGACTTAAAGGAGTGTCAGTTGGCGGAGCAATGGTTTCAGAGAAACATTCTGGTTTTGTTGTTAATACAGGCAATGCAACAGCAAAGGATGTGTGTATGCTTACTGATATGGTTAAGGATAAAGTTAAACAGCAGTCAGGTGTAGATCTTGAACTGGAGGTTATAAAGCTCGGAGATTTTAGTTAAATGCCGTGGAGGAACTTATGAAGATAGTTATTGTAACGGGAATGTCAGGTGCAGGTAAATCAACAGCATTAAATATGCTTGAAGATGAGGGATATTATTGTGTTGATAATATGCCTATATCGCTTATACCTAAATTTGCGGAGCTGGCAGACTGTCAGGAACAGGATAACGGATATAATAATATAGCATTAGGCGTTGATATAAGAAGCGGACATTCTCTTGCAGAGTTCGAGTCCGTACTTGATTATATGAAAAAACGCCAGTATAACTATAAAATATTATTCCTTGAATCTAGTGACGAAGTGCTTGTAAAGCGTTATAAAGAAACGAGAAGGACACATCCGCTTGCGAAGGACGGACGAGTTGACAGAGGTATTGAGCTTGAGAGGAAACAGTTAAAGTTCCTTAAGCAGAGGGCAGATTATATTGTTGATACAAGTACGCTTCTTACAAGAGAATTAAAGCAGGAGTTACAGAAGATAATTCTTGAACGTAAGGAGTATAACAATTTATTTGTAACTGTGCTGTCATTTGGCTTTAAATACGGAATACCAGTAGATGCAGATATTGTATTTGATGTAAGATTTCTGCCTAATCCATATTATGTTGAAGAATTAAGGCCGCTTACAGGCAATGACAAACCAATACAGTCATTTGTAATGAAAGCACCAGAGGCGAAAGAATTTCTTAATAAGGTAGATGATCTTATACAATTTCTTCTTCCTAACTATGTAAAAGAGGGCAAGTCAAGCCTTGTTATAGCTGTTGGCTGTACAGGAGGAAAGCACCGTTCAGTAACACTTGCCAATGAGCTGGCGGCAAGAATAGCAAGTACACCATATGGCTGTAAAGCTGAACATCGTGATATAGACAAAGATGCTAAGAGAAAGGGAGATAAGTAATGTCGTTTTCTTCAGATGTTAAAGAAGAATTAAGCACCAGAATTGATATGGCAAGACACTGCCAGATAGCTGAATTTGCTGCGATTATGGGAATGTCAGGACGTATCAGGAGAGCATCGGGCAAAAGAATGCAGATAGAGATGTCTACTGAGAACGAGATTGCAAGATATAAGTTTATAGTATTATTAGAGCAGATATTTGATATTGATACAGGTGATATAATATATGTTTCAAAGAGCAGCCGTGACACAACAATCAGAATAGAAAATCAGGAATATGTTGCTAAAATATTGCAGACACTTAAATGGGCTGATGAAACATTTGATAATATTGAACCTGTATTTGTTGACACAAGAATAGTGCAGAAGGACTGCTGTAAGAAAGCATTTATCAGAGGTGCATTTATAGCGGCAGGGTCTATAAGCGACCCTAATAAATTCTATCATTATGAAATAGTATGCGACTATGAAGAAGATGCACAGTGCCTGTGTGATATGCTTATATTCTTCGGTCTTGATGCCAAGATTACAGTCCGTAAGAATGATTATATAGTATATATGAAGGAAGGCAGTAATATAACAGATGTGCTTAATCTTATGGGAGCATATGTTTCACAGATGAATCTCTACAATGTTATGATTCTTAAAGAAATGCGTAATGACGTGAACCGTAAGGTTAACTGCGAAACTGCGAACCTTAACAAGACGGTTGCCGCTGCGGTAAAGCAGACTAAGGACATAATATATATAAGGGATACAGTTGGTCTTGGAAGCCTTAAGGACAGCTTAAGACAGGTTGCCGAGGTAAGGCTTGAGCACGAAGATATGAATCTAAAAGATATAGGTGAATTGTTAGACCCGCCTGTTGGCAAGTCAGGTGTTAATCACAGACTCAGAAAGATAAGCGAATACGCAGAACAGTTAAGACTTGAAAGAGGGGATTGACAACAAGCGTATAATAAAAATTAGGTAAGGTAAATTATTAGTTAAATGTATAGACAGAATGGAGGATAATATGACAAAAGTAGATATTATATCAGGATTTTTGGGAGCAGGTAAGACTACTCTTATTGCAAAGCTTTTAAAAGAAGGACTTGCTGGTGAGCAGGTTGTACTTATAGAAAATGAATTTGGCGAGATAGGTATTGATGGCGGTTTCTTAAAGGAATCAGGCGTTGAAATCAGAGAGATGAATTCAGGCTGTATATGCTGTTCTTTAGTAGGTGATTTCGGAACATCTTTAAAGGAAGTTGTTGAGAAGTACCACCCAGACAGAATTATTATCGAACCATCAGGTGTTGGCAAGCTTTCAGATGTTATTAAGGCTGTAAAGGATCTTCATATTGAGAATGAAATCCGTTTAAACAGTGCTTCAACAGTAGCCGATGCTTCTAAGGTAAAGGTATATATGAAGAACTTTGGTGAGTTCTTTAACAACCAGATTGAGCACGCTGGAACTATTATTCTTAGTAGAACACAGAATGTGTCAGAAGCCAAGTTAAAGACAGATATTGAACTTATCAGATCACTTAATAAGGATGCTCATATTATAACAACTCCTTGGGATGATATTGATGGCAAGCAGATACTTGATGCTATGGAAAATGTTACTAATCTTGAACTTGAAATGCTTGCAGAGGCAGCAGCAAAGGTGGCAGAGGAACACGAACATCACCATCATCACGATGGCGAGTGTGGCTGCGGACACGACCACCACGATGAAGAGCATGAACATCACCATCACGATGGCGAGTGTGGCTGTGGACACGACCACCACGATGAAGAACACGAACATCACCATCATCACGATGATGAATGTGGCTGCGGACATGACCACCACGATGAAGAGCATGAACATCATCATCACGATGGCGAGTGTGGCTGTGGACATCATCACGAGCATGGTCATCACCACGCCGATGAAGTATTTACAAGCTGGGGCGTAGAAACTCCTAACAAGTATGACAAGGAAGAACTTTCAGAGATATTAAGAAAGCTTTCTGAGACAGATGATTATGGTAACATCTTAAGAGCTAAGGGTATGCTTCCTTGCACAGATGGTAAGTGGATGTTCTTTGACCTTGTACCAGAAGAATATGAAATCAGGGAAGGTAAGCCTGATTTTACAGGAAGAATATGTGTAATAGGAGCAGAATTAAAAGAAGATGCTCTTAAGCAATTATTTAATGTATAATTGCGGAAGTTAAAGTACTGGACAATCCGCAGACATCACAGACTGGGGGCATAAGCCCCCAGCGTTATATATAGTTAGAATAGATGGAGGACATATAATGGCACAGGAAGAGTATCAGATTCCTATATTTTTAATAAATGGCCAGTTAGATAGTGGCAAGACCAGATTTATCTCAGATACTATAGCAATGGGACAGTTTGCAGAGGCAAAGAATAAGCTCCTTATCGTATGTGAGGAAGGCGAAGAAGAATACAGCGAGAAGCTTTTAAAAGATAATGGCGTGGATATGGTAGTTCTTGAAAAAGAAGAATTAACAGAAGCCAAGCTTAATGAACTTGATAAAGAGTATGACCCATGGATAGTAATTGTTGAGTATAATGGTATGTGGGATCCAGCCCTTCTTATGGGAACAGCTAAGCCAAGAGGCTGGGAGATATACCAGTCAATAACACTTATTGATGCTACAGCATTCAATCTTCAGTGGAACAATATGAGATCAATAATTGCAGAGACTGTTAAGTATACAGATATGGTTATATTTAATAGATGTAAGTCAGGTATGGATCTTGGAAGCTACAGAAGAAGTATGAGAGCACTTAATAACACACTTCAGATTGTATTTGAGGACGATAAGGGAGAGATGATGTCAATTGCAGAACAGCTTCCTTATGATGTTAATGCGGATATTATCGAGGTTGATGATGCTGATTATGGAATATGGTATATGGATGTATCAGAAAGACCAGATGTATATGTTGGCAAGAAAGTAAGATTTAAGGGTCAGGTATTAAAGAATAAATATTTCAAAGATAAGAACTTTGTACCAGGACGAAAGGTTATGACCTGCTGTGCTGAGGATACACAGTTTATTGGCTATATAAGCTTTTATAATAACATTGCTTCTTTAGAGAATAGACAGTGGATAATGGTTACAGCAACAATCAAGAATGAATTCCAGATGGCATACAAGAAGAAAGGACCTGTTCTTTATGTAGAAAAGGTTGAAAATGCAGAGCCACCAGTGGAAGAGATGGTTTATTTCTAAGCTTGTAAGCGTGGAGAAAATAGAATTTTATATTCTATATTTTTTGAATAAATCGGACACATATAACAATTAGTAATACGGCTGGAGAGAACAATGATACAGGATATATTTCCTAATAGACTTGATAACCAATATGTAGAATGTAGTCCGCAGGATAATGATGTAATTTTCTTCTTTGAGGGTTCATCACTTCTTGCGAAGTATATTAAAGAAGATACATTAACTTATCCACTGTACAAGCAGTTCATACAGGGGATAA
>JABLTQ010022773.1_pt1 | contig 23191 bp, 19 predicted proteins | sample 7160101 | NCBI WGS metagenome assembly JABLTQ01 (sample SAMN14651228, study PRJNA627086) | human gut metagenome | isolation source: feces | host: Homo sapiens
CCATGAGCTCCGGCCGGAGGGCCCGCTGCCCCGGGGCCACCATGCCGCGCCCCAGGCAGGCAAGATTGCGCTCCGCCGCCGCATCCAGAAGCCTGGACAGGTTAGCGCCGGTGAAGGCCTTGCCCTCCAGGGACTTCTTGCCGATGTACTGGTTGAACAAACGGGTGCCCTCGGCCTTGCCGCAATAGGCGCAGACGCTGTCGCGCACGCGCTCGGCCGCGGCCCTGTTCCCGGCCTTTTCCCGGCTCTGTTGCGACCACTGCCAGAAACGGGCCTTGGCGGTCGTCGCCTGGAGCTTGTCCGTGCCCTGGTCGAGGCGGACGAAGCTGCCCTGGGCCTGGCTCAGGTGGCGCAGGCTGGCTATGGAATCGATAGGCATGGCTCCCTCCTAGACCTTCACGTAAAAGGGCTGCTCGCTCTCCATCACGGTGTCGCCCAGGGTGGCGCAGCGCTGCGTCCAGAAGTCCAGCGACAGGGCAAAGGATTGCAGGAAGGCATCCAGTTTGTCCGCCGTGGCCTGTTCTGGCAGCCACATCTGTTGCAGCAGCACGGTGTCGCTCTCCGGGGCCAGGGTGATGGTGGCGCCCTGGGTATCCTGCCACATGAGATTGGCGGTGAGCAGGGCCCGCAGTTCCCGCAGGGACACTTCCTCATCCCCGGAAAGCGTACCTATGCTGCCGAAGGCGATGAACGTGCCCTGCCCTTCATCGAAACGCAGATGCACCACATGATCGTCGGCCGAAGCCAGGGCGCAGTAATTGGCCTCATCGAGCTGCAAAGGCTCGATCTCCTGCTGACGGGAAAATTCTTCCAGAAGCGTGTTGGCGGTCTCGCGGCTTATCATGATGCCTCCTTCCGTGCAGAGGTCTAAAGAAGTCCAGGGGATATTTGCGGCCTGTCCCTGATGTTGGCGGTACTGCCGACAGCGTTGGCAACGGAACAGGTCACACCAGTGAATCAGCAAAAAGAGTGCCAGTGGGCAGCCTCGGCATGGCAGCGGGGCAGCACCACGCACCATACCAGCCAGCCTCCGGGCAGAGCCTCCTCGCCTTGCCGGAGGGGCAACGACAATCCGTACACGCCACCGGCAGAGGTGGGAGGATGCGATGTGTCATTATCCCCCAGGGGCATGGACTTTTCAACGTCTCCGCCTCCCGGCGGCCTTGCCGAAACCGGAGCGTATGGTCCGGCAAGACGCCCCGGCGACCAGCCGTAGTGGCGACGGCTCCGGCAATCTGGCCCATCCCGGCGGTGGGCGTGCGACGGGGCCTCCGTCCGCCGGCAGGCACAAAAAAGCGAAGCCCCGGCAGCGGGGCTTCGCATCATACAGCAAGGAAGAGAGAGAAGTATCAGAGGTTGGCTTTGAAAAACGCCTCGATCCTGTCAAAGGGGATGATGTCCACCCGGTCGTACAGGTCCGTGTGCGAGGCCCCGGGCACGATCAGCAGCTCCTTGTTGTCCCCGCTGAGCTTCTTGAAGGCATCCTCGCTGAAGTAGCGGGAATGGGCCTTTTCTCCGTGGACCAGCAGGACCGCGCTGCGGATCTCGCCCGCATAGGCCAGCAGCGGCATGTTCAGGAAGGACAGGGCCGAGGTGGCGTTCCAGGCACCGTTGGAGTTGATGGAACGGGGATGGAACCCGCGCCTGGTCTTGTAATAGTCAAAGTAGTCCTTGACGAACTGCGGCTCGTCGCCCGTCAGGGCCTCGGGCAGGCCCGCGGCGGACGGTGCGATGCTGCCGGAGCGTGCGTCCCGGGTGCGCTGTGCGTTCAGCTGCTGGCGCAGCGCGTAGCGGGTCTCGGCATCCATGGCGTCAAAATAGCCGTTGGCCGTGACGCGGCTCATGTCGTACATGGTGACGGCCACGGTGGCCTTGATGCGGGTATCCATGGCGGCAGCGTTCAGGCCCATGCCGCCAAAACCGCAGATGCCGATGATGCCGATGCGCTCCGCATCCACCGCGTCCAGCGTGGTGAGGAAGTCCACCGCGGCGCTGAAGTCTTCGGTATTGATGTCCGGCGAGGCCACGTGGCGCGGCTCGCCGCTGCTCTCGCCCGTATAGGAGGGGTCGAAGGCCAACGTCAGGAAGCCGCGCTCGGCCATGGTCTGGGCATACAGCCCGGACGCCTGTTCCTTCACCGCGCCAAAGGGGCCGCTCACGGCCAGGGCCGCCAGTTTGCCCCCGGCATCCCGGGGCACGTACAGGTCGCCCGCCAGGACAGTGCCGTAACGGGTGCGGAAGGTCACCTTACGATGTTCTACCCTGTCGCTCCTGGGAAAGACCTTGTCCCATTCCTGTACCAGTTCCATAGCCTTACCATCCTTGGAAGAAGCCGTGCCAGAGGGGGCCTTGTCCGCTGCGGCCGCAGATCCGGCAAACAGCATCGTGCCTGCCAGGATCGTCGCCGCCAGTGTCCTGCAAATGCGCATCATGTCGCTCCGGCTTGAAGTTGCCCGGCTGGAAAGTCCTGCCGGTGTTCTTTTCTGTGTAGCCGCAGCTCCTATCCATGACAAATACCTATATCGAATGCTTAACCATAGAAATAAAGCATATCTGAGCCGGCACATGCCCCGGCATGCCCCACAGAAGCAGGCGTACTCACGGGAAGCCCTCTCCCGGCCTTGCCCGCGGAGGGCATCCGGCCGGGAACCTTCACAGGCCCTGCGGCCCTCTGCGGTCCGCGCCGGGACACTTGATTTTTTCAAGAAAACGGCGCGCATTTCTTGGCCCGGCTTCTGGCCCGGCCCCGGCGCCCCTGGTACCTTTCCCTCTGGATACCGGGACTCCGCAACAACATCCCAGAGAGGTGACCCAGATGAAGATACAGCAGATCCGCAACGCCATGGTCCGCATCCATTATGCCGGCAAGACCTTCCTCACCGACCCCTGGCTGGCATCCAGAGGCAGCATGGGGACGTTCCGCGACCATCCCATGTTCCGCTGCCGCCCCGAGCAGCTGGACCTGGCCATGCCCCTTTGCGACCTGCCCATGCCGGTGGCGGACATCCTGGCCGGTGTGGATGCCTATATCGTGACCCATGTGCATCCCGACCATATCGACATGGCTGCCGATGGCAGTGTGGGCGCGCCGCTGGACAAGGACGTGCCCGTGTTCGTGCAGAGCGAAGAGGATGCCGCCGTGCTCCGGCGCTCCGGCTTTGCCCGGGTGGCGGTGCTGGGAGAGGAGACCGTCTTTGCCGGCATCCGCCTCAGCAGGACGCCCGGACGTCATGGCACCCTCATCCCCTGCGGGCCGTCCTGCGGTGTGGTCTTCCGCCATCCTGACGAAAAAACGCTCTACGTGGCCGGCGACACCATATGGTATGAAGGTGTGGCCGAAAGCCTGCGCCGTTTCCGGCCAGATGTGGTCATGGTCAATGCCTGCGCGGCCGAACTGCTCGACGAGGGCCGCCTGATCATGGACGACGCGGATGTGGCTGCCCTGCACGCCGCCTGCCCGGAAGCGCGGATCATCGTCAGCCATATGGACACCGTGGCCCATGCGTCCCTGACCCGGCAGGGCATGGACCAGGCCCTGCGCTGCCGCGGCATCCGGGATGCCGTCTTCATGCCCGACGACGGCCAGAGCGCTGACTTTTAATGGCAGGAAAGCGCCGCATGGCCCGCAGACGGGCGGGCTGGCGCCATAGCGGGGCAGGCAGGAGGGATCCGTCCCGCCACAGCGCCCCCGCTTCGGCCGGAGCCGACCTCCCCGGCGCCTCCTGCCCTGTGCCTTCCCCGAATCAGGTCCCCGCCGGTCCCCAGGCAGAACGCCTTCCTCTTCCCCCTCTCCGGCGGGGGCCTTCATTCCGCCAGATCTTCCGCTTCCCGCAGGACCACGTGCAGCTCGTAGCTGCCCAGCGGTTCCACCTCGGACAGGAAGGCGTCCAGGGCCTCCATGTCCGGGAAATACATGTCGAGGAAATACAGGTTGTCGCCTGTGGTGCGGTACCAGTGGATGGTGCGCCTGCCCTCCTTGCGGCAGCAGGCCTTCAGGGCCTCCACAGGGCCGTGCCTGAGCTGTACCCTGATGACGGCATGGACCTTGTAGCCGAAGACCGGACAATTGACGTTGATGGTATAGCGCTGGAGGATGCCCATGTCCTCCAGCCGTTCCACCCTGTTCCTGACGGCCTGCCCGGTGAGGAAGACCCGCGCCCCCAGCTCCTTCATGGTGATGCGCGCGTTCTTCCTGAGTTCTTCGACGATCCTCACATCCGTTGCATCTATCCTGGTCTTCATACGGCCTCCGCTCTGCCCCGCCATCTTCCCGGATATGCAGGGCAAAAGCAAATCCTCTGCCCGCCTGACGGCAAGGCCGGCATCTTTGCCCCTTCTTCCTTCCTGTCCTCTGCCCCTTCCGCAGCGCCGTCCGCCTTTGTTGCCACATGACGGCAGTCGGCCTCCCTGACCGCGAAGACGGTCTGTTCCCGCGCATCCCGGCACCGGGCAAGAAAAAAGCCCGGCGGACAGGGCGTGCCTGTCTGCCGGGCTCGATGAGGCGGACGGATCCTCGCTGCTAGTAGGCGTGTTCGTCCTTCAGGTCTTCAGCGCCCAGGCTGTGGGAGAACAGGCGGTAGACCCAGAACTGGTACAGCAGCACGATGGGCACCATGACCAGAGCCACGCCCAGCATGATCTTGAGGGTCAGCTCGGACGAGGAGGCATTGAAGGCCGTCAGGGTGGCGGTGGGATCGATGGACGAGATGAGCATGCGCGGGAACATGCCCATGACGCCGAAGAAGGTCACACCGATGATGTACACGGCGCTGCACATCCAGGCCTTCCACAGATGGCCGCGGCGCAGCATGCAGCGCACGCCCAGCAGGCCGGCCAGGGCCACCACGGGCAGCAGGAGCAGCAGCGGGTTGCTCCAGTAGTTGTTGAACAGGTCGGTGTTGAAGAAGGTCAGCACCAGGAAGGCCACCAGCAGGATGAGCATCACGGGCCAAAGCAGGGTGGCGCTGGCCACGGCGCGGGTCTGCAGTTCGCCCTGGCTCTTGATGGCCAGCCACAGGGAACCGTGCAGCATGAACATCACCAGGAAGAAGATGGCGCCGGCGATGCCGTAGCCGTTGACCAGGCCCATGAGCGTGCCGTGGAACACGCCTTCACCGTCGATGGGGATGCCCATGAACAGGTTGGCGAAGGTCACGCCCAGCAGCAGGGAGGGCACCAGGTTGGACAGGAAGTGGACCAGATCCCAGAAGCCGCGCCACACGCCGCTTTCCACCTTGCCGCGGAACTCGAAGGACACGGCGCGGAAGATCAGGGCGAAGAGCAGGATCAGCAGGGGAGCGTACAGGGCGCTGAACATCACGGCATAGACCTTGGGGAAGGCCGCGAAGGTCACGCCGCCGGCGGAGATCAGCCACACTTCGTTGCCGTCCCAGAAGGGACCGGCAGCGTTGTACATGATGCGGCGCTCTTCCTCATTGCTGCCGATGAAGGGCAGCAGGCTGCCCAGGCCCAGATCGAAGCCGTCCAGGACGAAATACACGGCCCAGAGCAGCGCCCACAGGATGAACCAGATTACTTGCAAGGTTTCCAGCATGACTTAGTCCTCCTGCCCCTGCGGGCCCTTGATGGCGTACTTGCGCAGCAGGAAAATGTCCAGAAGGCCCAGCACGCTGTAAACGATGATGAAGGCCAGCAGCGACGTGGACACATGCTCGGCGGGCACCGGCGAAACGGCGTCGCTGGTGCGCATCAGGCCGTAGACGATCCAGGGCTGACGGCCCATTTCCGCCACCAGCCAGCCCATGGCGATGCTGATGTAGGGCAGCGGGATGCACCACACCAGGGCACGCATGAGCGTGGGGTTGATGGTCTCGCGGTTACGCTGCAGCGTGGCCCAGGCGGCCAGGGCCAGGAAGATGGCACCAAAGAAGATCATGGCGCGGAAGCCCCAGAACACGGGCGTGACCGGCGGACGGTCTTCCTTGGGGAAGTCCTTGAGGCCCTTCACTTCGGCGCTGGCATCGCCGTAGGAGATCCAGCTCAACAGGCCGGGGATGCCGATGGCTTCCACGGAGTTGGTCTCGTTGGCTTCGTCCGGCACCACGGCCAGATAGAAGGGAGCGTTCTTGGTGGTCTCCCAGTGGGATTCCATGGCGGCCAGCTTGGCGGGCTGCAGGGCGGCCACCGTCTTGCCCTGGATGTCGCCGCTCAGGGCGAGGGCCAGCACCAGCACCAGACAGATGGGAGCGGTCATGCGGAAGGAGCGGCGGAAGAACTCCACGTTGCTCTTGCGCAGCAGATGCCAGGACGACACGCCCAGCACGAAGAAGCAGGACAGCGTCCAGGCAGAGAGCAGGGTGTGGGCGTACATGCCCCAGGCGTAGGGGTTGGTGACCACGGCCATGAAGTCGGCCAGTTCGGCGCGGCCGTTCTGGATCATATAGCCCAGCGGGTTCTGCATGAAGCCGTTGGCCAGGATGATCCACAGGGCCGACAGGTTGCCGGCCAGCACCACCAGCCAGATGGCCAGCAGATGGGTCTTCTTGCCCACGCGGTGCCAGCCGAAATGCCAGACAGCCAGGAAGGTGGACTCCAGGAAGAAGGCCACAGTGGCTTCTATGGCCAGCAGGGAGCCGAAGATGTCGCCCACGTATTCCGAATAACGGGCCCAGTTGGTCCCGAACTGGAATTCCAGGGTGATGCCCGTCACCACGCCCAGGGTGAAGTTGATGATGAAAAGTTTGCCCCAGAACTTGGCATGCTTGCGCCAGACCTCATCCCCGGTGCGCACATAGCGGGTCTCCATCAGAGCGATGAGCAGGGACAGGCCCAGCGTCAGCGGCACGAAGATGAAATGGAAAAAGACGGCCACGGCGAACTGTAGCCGCGAAAGCAGAATGACATCATCCATAGATCGTCCTCCTTATGGAGCGTCCTGCATACCGTTATCCTTAGCGGAAAGCAAGACAAAGTTTAGGCCTCGCAAGGCCTTGACGCCTGATTGGGAAAGATTACTTATTCCCCAGCAAGTATCCCATGGAGGTTGTCATCATGCCGGAAACTACGGCTCAATCCTGCGAATTCCGCGCCGAAGTGCGCAAGGTGCTGAGTATCCTCACCAACTCTCTGTATACCAATCGCGAGATATTCCTCCGCGAACTCATCTCCAACGCTTCCGACGCCCTGGACAAGCTGCGCTTCCGCAGCAACCGGGGCGAGACCCCGCGCCATGACGACCTGCCGCTGGAGATCCGCATCAGCCTCGACAAGGACGCCAGGACCCTGACCATCGAGGACACCGGCCTCGGCATGACCGCCGCCGAACTGGCCGAGAACCTGGGCACCATCGCCAAGTCCGGCACCGAGGCATTCCGTGCCCAGCTGGCTGCCGAAGAAGCCAAGGCCGATGGCGAGAAAGCCGATGCCGCCAACATCATCGGCCGCTTCGGCGTGGGCTTCTATTCCGTGTTCATGGTGGCCGACAAGGTGGACGTGACCTCGCGCCCGGCCTTCGGCGATGACGACAGCGCCGCCACCTGGACCAGCGACGGCCTGGGCACCTATACCGTGGCCCCCGCCGGTGACGACGCCCCGCAGCGCGGCACGCGCATCGTGGCCCACCTCAAGGAAGACGCCGCGGAATTCCTGGAAAAGTTCCGTGTGGAATCCGTCATCCGCAAGCATTCGGCCTTCGTGCCCTTCCCCGTGCTGGTGGACGGCGGGCAGGTCAACACCCAGCCCGCCCTGTGGCGCGAACCCAAGTCCTCGGTCACCAAGGAACAGTACGATGCCTTCTACCAGGCCCTGACCTACGATACCAAGGCGCCGCTGGACGTGCTGCACATCTCCGTGGACGCGCCCGTGCAGTTCAACGCCCTGCTCTACATCCCCGACGCGCGTCAGGATCTCTTCGGCCTCGACCGTGATTTCTGGGGCCTGGACCTCTACGCCAGCCGCGTGCTCATCCAGCACCGCAACAAGGAACTGATCCCCGACTGGCTGGCCTTCCTCAAGGGCGTGGTGGACACCGAGGACCTGCCCCTCAACATCTCCCGCGAGACCCTTCAGGAAAACGTGGTCCTGCGCAAGATCAACCAGACCATCGTCAAGCAGACCCTGAGCCACCTGGAAAAGCTGGCCGCCAAGGATGCCGAGAAGTACGCCGCCTTCTGGCGCCTGCACGGCCGCATCTTCAAGCTCTCCTACCAGGACTTCGCCAACCGTGAGCGCATCGCCGGCCTGCTGCGCTTCAACACCTCGGCCCTGGACGACGGCGAGGCCCTGTCCAGCCTGGACGAATACATGTCCCGTGCTCCCGAAGGCCAGAAGACCTTCTGGTACGTCTCCGCGCCCAACCGCGAAGCCGCCCGCCTGAGCCCGCATCTGGAACGCTTCACCCGCAAGGGCATCGAAGTGCTCTTCCTCTACGAGCCCGTGGACGAGTTCGTCATGGAAGGCATGGGCAAATACAAGGACTGGGAGTTCAAGGCCATCGAGAACGCCGCCGATGACGCCCTGGACGCCTTCGCCGACAAGGCCGACAGCGAAAAGCCCGCCGCCGCACCCCTTTCCGACGACGACAACGCCAGCTTCGACAAGCTGCTGGAACGCATCAAGGAGATCCTGGGCGAACGCGTGGCCGACGTGCGCGTCTCCCACCGCCTGGCCGACAGCCCGGCCGTGCTGGTCTCGCCCGACGGCATGACCTCGTCCATGGAAAAACTCATGCGCGCCATGCAAAAGGACGACTCCCTGCCCGTCAAGGTGCTGGAAGTCAACCGCGACCACGTGCTGCTGCGCAGCCTGCTCAAGATGTTCAAGGCCGATCCCCAGGACAAGACCCTGGCCGGCATGGTGGAGAACCTTTTCGACGCCTGCATGCTCCAGGAAGGCTACCTGCGCGATGCCCAGATGCTGGCCGGCCGCAGCAGCCATCTGCTGGAACAGGCCGCGGCCTGGTACGTGGAAGTGAAAAAGCTGTAGCCCGCCGACACACCCCGCCCGCCGGCAGGACACCGGCGGACGTTCCTCCTCGCAGGATGCCCGGCCCCGCTCAGGGGGCCGGACATCTCCCCTGTACCGGGATCGCCGCGGGCCTTGCGCCTGCGGCGATCTTGCGTCATCCCCCTGTCCTGGTCGCTGCATCCATAAAAAAGGGAGCTCCTCTGCCCCGTGGGTGCGGCAACGTCGTCCATGTTTTGTCGCCGTCCTGTCCCCCTGCCGTAAAGTTGGGGCGTCAGGACTTGACAAGCGCGTCCGTGCATTGTATGTGTTGCCGCTCTACGGCATTCATGCGCTGCCTGTCCGTCTTGGGCAGGCAGTGAAACTTTGGAGGAAACTATGCCTACGATCAACCAGCTCATCCGCATCGAGCGGACTGCGGTGGTGAAGCGCAAGAAGACCCCGGCCCTGCAGGCTTGCCCCCAGCGCCGCGGCGTGTGCACCCGTGTGTACACCACCACCCCCAAGAAGCCTAACTCCGCTCTGCGTAAGGTCGCCCGTGTGCGCCTGACCAACGGCATCGAAGTGACGGCCTACATCCCCGGCGAAGGCCACAACCTGCAGGAACACTCCGTGGTGCTCATCCGCGGCGGTCGTGTGAAAGACTTGCCCGGTGTCCGTTACCACATCGTGCGCGGCACCCTGGATACCTCCGGTGTGGCCGACCGTCGCAAGAGCCGTTCCAAGTACGGCGCCAAGCGTCCCAAATAGGTTATTTTTCGCTAACTCCGGCGTACGTCATGCAACGCACCCAGGCTGCCCCCTCACGGCGCGCCGGGGCGCTGCGGGGCTGGTGACGCCGAAACACAGAGATTCTCAAGGAGAATATCATGCCCCGTAAAGGTCCTGTCCCGAAGAGGGAAGTGCTGCCCGATCCGCTGTACAACAGCCGTCTGGTCACCAAGTTCGTGAACCGTCTCATGTACGACGGCAAGAAGGGCGCTGCTGAAAAGATTTTCTACAGCTCGCTGGAAACCCTGGGCGAAAAGACCGGTGAAGAACCCATGCGCGCCTTTGAAAAGGCCCTGGACAACGTCAAGCCCCATCTGGAAGTCAAGGCCCGCCGCGTGGGCGGTGCCTCCTACCAGGTGCCCATGGAAGTCCGTCCCGAACGCCAGATTTCCCTGTCCATCCGCTGGCTGATCAACTATGCCCGTTCGCGCGGCGAAAAGGGCATGACCTCCAAGCTTTCCGCTGAACTGCTGGACGCCTACAACGGTCGCGGCGGCGCGGTGAAAAAGCGCGAAGATACCCACCGTATGGCCGAAGCCAACAAGGCTTTCGCCCACTACCGCTGGTAAGCTCGATTCCGAGTGACTGCTGCCGCGCCCGCAAGGGCGCGGCGCTTTTCCCCCCGCCCCACTGCCCCTTTTCTGGAGGATAACGTGTCCCGCACCACCCCCGTAGACAAACAGCGCAATATCGGCATCATGGCCCATATTGACGCCGGCAAGACCACCACCACCGAACGCATCCTTTTCTACACCGGTGTTTCCCACAAGATCGGCGAAACCCACGACGGTGAGTCCACCATGGACTGGATGGAACAGGAACAGGAGCGCGGCATCACCATCACCTCCGCCGCCACCACCTGCTTCTGGAAGGACTGCCGCATCAACATCATCGACACCCCCGGCCACGTGGACTTCACCATCGAAGTGGAACGTTCCCTGCGCGTGCTGGACGGTGCCGTGTGCGTGTTCGACGCCGTGGCCGGCGTCGAGCCCCAGTCCGAGACCGTGTGGCGTCAGGCCGACCGCTACCACGTGCCCCGCATCTGCTTCGTGAACAAGATGGACCGCATCGGCGCCAACTTCTTCCGCTGCGTGGGCATGATCCACGAACGCCTGGGCGCCAAGGCCGTGCCCCTGCAGCTGCCCATCGGCGCTGAAGACAAATTTGAAGGCGTCGTGGACCTCATCGAAGGCAAGGCCCACCGCTTCGACAAGAGCTCCAAGGGCGCCCAGTTCACCGAAGAAGACGTGCCCGCCGAACTGAAGGACCTGTACGAAGAAAAGCGTCACGAACTCATCGAAGCCGTGGCCGAAGAAGATGAGACCCTGCTGGAAAAGTACCTGGGCGGCGAGGATCTGACCCGCGAAGAGATCATTTCCTGCATCCGCAAGGCCACCATCGCCCGCAACATCGTGCCCGTGCTCTGCGGTTCCGCTTTCCGCAACATGGGTGTGCAGCCCCTGCTGGACGCCGTGGTGGACTACCTGCCCTCCCCCGTGGACATCGCCGTCATGACCGGCCATGAGCCCGGCAACGAAGAGCACCTGATCGAATGCCCCTGCGACGACAAGGAACCCCTTGCCGGCCTGGTGTTCAAGCTGTTCTCCGACCCCTTCATCGGTCACCTGTCCTTCTTCCGCATCTACTCCGGCTGCCTGGAATCCGGTACCAGCGTGTACAACGCCAACACCGGCAAGAAGGAACGCATCGGCCGCATCCTGAAGATGCACGCCAACAAGCGTGAAGACATCAAGTGGGCCGGCGCCGGTGACATCGTGGCTCTGGTGGGCCTGAAGAACGCCTCCACCGGCGACACCCTGTGCGACGAAAAGCGCCCGGTGATCCTGGAATCCCTGAACATCCCCGAGCCCGTCATCGAAGTGGCCATCGAGCCCAAGACCAAGGCCGACCGTGATGCCCTCTCCGCTGCCCTGAACAAGCTGGCCAAGGAAGACCCCTCCTTCCGCGTCAAGGGCGACGAAGAAACCAACCAGACCCTGATCGCCGGTATGGGCGAACTGCACCTGGAGATCATCGTTGACCGCCTGACCCGCGAATTCAACGTCAACGCCAACGTGGGCAAGCCCCAGGTGGCCTACCGCGAAACCATCTCCAAGCCTGCCAAGACCGACATGAAGCATGCCAAGCAGTCTGGTGGTCGCGGTCAGTACGGTCACTGCGTGATCGAGGTGGAACCCAACCCGGGCAAGGGGTACGAGTTCATCAACTCCATCACCGGCGGCGTGATCCCCAAGGAATACATCCCCGCCATCGACAAGGGTATCCAGGATGCCATGAAGTCCGGCGTGCTGGCCGGCTTCCCCTGCGTGGACCTGAAGGTCAACCTGGTCTTCGGTAGCTACCACGAAGTGGACTCCTCCGAACAGGCCTTCTATGTGGCCGGTTCCATGGCCATCAAGGACGCCATGCAGAAGGCCGGCCCGGTCCTGCTGGAACCCATCATGGACGTGGAAGTGGTCACCCCTGAAGAATACCTCGGTGACGTGATGGGCGACCTCAACGGCCGTCGCGGCCGCGTGCAGAGCATGGAAGCCCGCGCCGGCGGCGCCCAGAGCGTGCGTGCCCAGGTTCCCCTGGCCTCCATGTTCGGTTACGCCACCGACCTGCGCTCCCGTACCCAGGGCCGCGCCACCTTCACCATGCAGTTCGATCACTACGAGCGTGTGCCCCAGGCCATCGCCGACGAGATCCAGAAGAGCAAAAACTAGCGTCCCGGACGTCCGTTCCCACAAAGACCGGACAGCGCTGGTTGCTTGATATGACGGCGGGGATCTTGCAAGGCAAGATCCCCGCCTTTTTTTCATCGTTTTCCTCCCGGAAGCCCATGACCGGAAAGGATGTTCCCATGAGCGATACGCGCAACGACCTGCCCCTCGGCTTCTCCGCCGGGGCCGCTGCGGCCGGTTTCAAAAAAGCCGGCCGCGACGACCTTGGGCTGATTGTTTCCGACCGTCCCGCCGTGCTGGCGGGCCTGTTCACCACCAATGCCTTCAAGGCCGCCCCTGTGCAGGTCTGCCAGCAGACCCTGCGCGAGCACGGCACCTGCCGCGCCGTGCTGGCCAACTCCGGCCAGGCCAATGCCTGTACCGGCGACGAGGGGCTGGAAAATTGCCTTGAGACCCGGCGCATGGTCGCCGCCCTCACCGGGCTGGCCCCGCACGAGATCATGCCCATGTCCACCGGCGTCATCGGCGACCAGCTCAAAATGGAGCGCTGGCGCGAGGCCGTGCCCGCCCTGGTGCAAAGCCTGGGCAGCCGCGATGCCGAAGGCTTCACCCGCGCGTTCATGACCACCGACGCCTTTCCCAAGTTCGCCAGCATCACGGTGCCCCTGTCCGGCGGCACCGTGCGTCTCACCGGCATGGCCAAGGGCGCTGGCATGATCTGCCCCAACATGGCCACCATGCTGGCCGTCATGCTCACCGACGCCGCTGTGGACCGCGAGACCTGGCAGGCCATGTTCGCCCGCGCCGTGGACAAGACCTTCAACCGCGTCAGCGTGGACGGCGATACCTCCACCAACGACACCATCCTCGGCCTGGCCAACGGCGCTTCCGGCATCCGGGCCGAAGGTGAGGACGCCGCCCTGCTGGAAAAGGGCCTTACCGACATCCTGGGCCAGATCTCCTACATGCTGGTCAAGGACGGCGAAGGCGCCAGCAAGGTCATGCACATCACCGTGAGCGGCGCCGCCTCCGACGAGGACGCCTGCCGCATCGCCCGCACCGTGGGCCACTCCCAGCTGGTCAAGACCGCCATCTACGGCCAGGACGCCAACTGGGGCCGCATCGTGGCCGCTGTGGGCCGCAGCGGGGCCCGGGTCGATCCCAGCCGCGTACGCCTGGTGCTCTGCGGCATCGAACGCTTCCGCGACGGCCAGCCCGTCAATGGCGACAAGGAAGCCGAACTTTCCGAGCTGCTCAAGGCCACCGACATCCCGGTGGAGATCCATATGGGCCTGGGCGAGGGCTGCTACGATCTGCGCGCCTCCGACCTCGGCCACGAATACGTCAGCCTCAACGCCGATTACCGCTCGTAAACGGGGAGTGAGGATTTTTTGTTGGGGGGAAGGAGGCCCTTTGACGCTAGCAAAGGGCCTCCTTCCCCCTCAAACTCCCCCCTTCCTCCCCAAACGCGCTTTATCGGGGAGAGGCGGAGAAACACGGCATCGCCGTGCTTCCCCGCCTCTCCTTCTCTGTCACAGGAATATACATTTCCCCGGCCATTCCTGCCGTCCTTCCCCATCCCCCTTCCCGCCTCTTGCCACTTTGCTGACGCATGCTTATCTACAGTGAGCGAATCCTTACCTCGCACATCAAGGAGACAACATGACCAGCCAGATCAAGACCGTGCTGCTTCTCGCCCTGCTTTCCGCCATCATCATCGGCCTGGGCGGCATCATGGGCGGCCGCACCGGCATCATCATCGCCTTCGTGATCGCCATGATCATGAACGTGGGTTCCTACTGGTATTCGGACAAGATCGTGCTGTCCATGTACCAGGCCCGCGAGCTGTCCGAGGATGAAGCCCCCATGCTGCACCGCATGGTGGCCGAGCTTGCCGCCAATGCCGGCATCCCCAAGCCCCGCGTTTGCGTCATCCCTGAAGATGCGCCCAACGCCTTCGCCACCGGCCGCGACCCCGAGCACGGCGTGGTGGCCGTCACCGACGGCATCATGCGCATCCTCAGCCCCGAGGAGCTGCGCGGCGTCATCGCCCACGAGATCGGCCACATCGCCAACCGTGACATCCTGATCCAGACCATTGCCGGCGTGCTGGCCTCTGTCATCGTCAGCATCGCCAACTTCATGCAGTTCGCCGCCATCTTCGGCGGCAGCAGCAACGATGAGGAAGGCAGCAGCAATCCCATCGCCGCGTTGCTGCTGGCCATCCTGGCCCCCATCGCCGCCAGCATCATCCAGATGGCGATCTCCCGCTCGCGCGAGTACCTGGCCGACGAGACCGGCGCCCGCATCTGCGGCCAGCCCCTGGCCCTGGCCGGCGCCCTGCACAAGCTGGGCGTGGCCAGCGGACAGATCCCCATGCAGAACGGCAACCCCAGCACCGAGCAGATGTTCATCGTCTCGCCGCTGTTCGGCTTCGGTGGCGGCAGCATGGCCAACCTGTTCAGCACGCACCCGCCGCTGGAAGAACGCATCGCCCGCCTGCAGGAGATGAGCCGCCAGGCCCGCTAGCGGCCTTCCCCACGCCCTCCGGCGTACGAACCTTTTGACAAAAAAGCGGGCTTGGTGTGTAGTCAGTCATGACGCCACCTGCCCGCTTTTGTCGTGCCCGGGGGCGAATCTGATGCCGGTACGCCCGGCAGGAGAATGACATGAAACGTTTTCCCGTGATCCTTGCCCCCGCCCTGCTTGGGTCCCTGCTGATGCTGGGCGGCTGCGCCGCCACAGGCCCCAGTACGGCCCCCCTGCCGCCTGACCGTGACTGCCAGGACGTCTACACCGTGGCTCCCGGCAATTACATCATCGACATCGCGGGCGGCTCCATGGTCGTCCTCGACCCGGCCGTGCAGGACTTCCCCCTGTTCTGCTCGCCCGAAGAAGCCCGCGCCGGCCTGAAGACCGCCATGGACAATGGTGCCCTGCCCGCCGGGGACTGGCGCATCTACCGCCTCAACGGCACCCTGCAGGAGATCGGCCAGCAGCACGAGCCCGGCCATTACAGCCTGGCCCGCATGGCCCGTCTGGTGGACTGGGTGAGCAAGGCAGAGACCGCCACGGAACAGGAATAGGCCCGTACACTGCCCTGCGCCGGGAAAGGCGGAAGCCCTCTCCGTGTGGCGGCATGCGGCGATGCCCGGCCGTACAGCTCCGTGCGATCCCCTGTCCTTTAGAGCAATAAAAAGAGCTCCATCCTGTTGTGGATGGAGCTCTTTCCATATGCTTCGGCCTTCCTCCCGCCCGCAAGCGCGGCCCCTGAGGTGCACGGGCCGCAAGACAGGAGCGGCTTCTTTGCGAGGCGGCTACTTCCAGATGCACGCAGGGGCACTGCGGAACGGGATGCGCCGGTACGAGACCGCGGGCGTCCCCACCATGAGCGCCGCGTACAGTTTGTGCCCCTCCGGCAGGTCGAGCCCCGCAGGTGATCCGTGGGCGCAGGCCTCCAGCAGCATCCCGGCCCAGCAGGAGCCCAGCCCCAGCGAAGGCAGGATGAGCTCAAGATACGCTGCAGCCGTGGCACAGTCCGTCTCGGAAAGGATGCGTTCCGGCGCGTGGATGAGGATGAGGCAGGGCGCGCCGCGGAAAAGCGTGTCGTTGCCGTTGCGTGCGTTCCGCGTATGCCCGGCATACAGGCCGTGTGCCTCCATGAGTTCCACCGTCCCCCGCAACAGGGCCTCCACCCGGGGACGTCCGTGAAGGATGGTGTAGCCCACTTCCCGGGCATTGTGGGCCGTCGGCGCATAGGCCGCCACGTCCAGGGCACTGCGGAGCAGGGCCCTGTCAGGGGCCTCCGGCCTGAAATCCCTGATGGCCCGCCGCGCCTTGAGCCAACGGCCTGCCAAAGTTGCGGGCAGGGCTTCCCCTGCCTCCTCCAGCTGTCCCGCGCTCATGCCGTCCAGCCGGATGGCTCCTTCAGGACAGACGGCGATGCAGTGGCCGCAATGGACACAACTGTCCTGGCGGGACGGCTCGATATACGGGACACCAGCCTCCGGCAACCGGATCAGGCCGCACACGCAACCGGAAGCACAGCAGCCGCAGTGACGGCACAGGGAGATATCGACAGTGAACGGCATGGAGATTCCTTTTTGAAAAACAGTGACGATGGCCGGGACAGCATGCTGCGCTCCCCGCGTCATGCACGCCTTTCCGGGCCTTCCCTCAACAGCGCTCGACGTGCAGGCGCCCGTCCCGGAACAGCAGGGCAAAACTGCCCCCGTATCTGTCGCACAACTCTTCCGCGGCGATGAAGGGGACCCCCCCGACGATACACAGCGCGTCCCGGGACCCGTCCCGTACGTCGATGCCCGGCCCGAGCATCTTCGTGGCATGTCAGCCGCCGCCGAGCGTGTATTCCTTCAGCCGGATGCAGGACCCCGGAACTTCCTGCCGCAGCAGCACGGCCAGTTTCTCAAGCACGGCCGGATCGGCTTTTACGGTGAACATGGGGACTCCTAAACGATCTCCGTTTCCAGTCCGTGGGCCGCAAAGCGCGCCAGGGCAACATGGAGCCCGGCGGGACTGAATTCGCGCACGTCCGGCACAGGACGGGCCAGGGCCTGATACTTGCCGCTCCCGAAGGAATGGCAGGGCAGCACGTCCACATGGCGCACGCCGTATTCCCCGAGCAGGGCCGCCACGGCAGCGATATCCTCCTCGCCATCGTTCAGGCCGGGCATCAGGGGGACGCGGATACGGATCTTTTCCGGGCAGGCCGCCAAAGCCGTGCGCAGGTTGCGCAGGATAAGGCTGTTGCCCACGCCGGTGAGGCGCTTGTGCGCGTCGCTGTCCATCTGCTTGATGTCGAACAGGAACAGGTCCGCCTTGCGGAGCAGCGCCCGGAAGAACACGGGATCCGTCTGGCCGCAGGTGTCGATGCAGACATGCAGGGCCTCGTCCTGGCAGGCATCCACCAAAGTCATGAGGAACTCCGGCTGCATGGTGCACTCGCCACCGCTGAAGGTCACACCGCCACCGGAATTGCCGAAGAAAGCGGCATCCTTGCGGACGACGCGCATGACCTCCCCGACCTCGTACTCCCGCCCGGACAGGCTGCAGGCCGATGTGGGGCACTGGGCGGCGCACTGGCCGCAGCCCGTGCAGCGCGAAAGGTCGCGCCCGATCACCTGATCCTTTTCCGTAACGGCCCCGTGCTGGCATACCTGCCGGCAACGGCCGCAGCCGGAGCACAGGTCAGGAAAGAACATGAGCTGGGGCGCCGGGGCCTGCGATTCGGGATTGCTGCACCACAGGCAACGCAGGGGACAGCCCTTGAAAAAGACGGTGGTCCTCAGCCCGGGACCGTCATGCACGGACATGCGCTGGATATTGTAGAGGATCCCTCGTGGGGTCATGGTTACCTCGCCTGACCGGGCAGACCTGCCCGGCGAAGAACGTGAAAAGCCGGACGGGTGCGGCATCCGTCCGGCTGTCAACGACTATTTGTATTCGGTACGCTTGATGATCTCGTCCTGCACGCCGCCATCCAGACGGGTGAAGTAGGCGGAGAAACCGGCCACGCGGACCACAAGCTCCTTGTGGGCCTGCGGATGTGCCTTGGCGTCCACCAGGGTCTCACGCGAGACGCAGTTGAACTGGATGTGGCTGCCGCCCCAGTCGAAGTAGGTCTTGATGAGGTCGATCAGGTTGCGCGCGCCCCGGGCGCCTTCCAGCGCCGACGGCAGGAACTTCATGTTGAAGTGGTTGGACACATACCAGGTGGTGTCCACGGCCTGGGCCGCGGACTTGATGAGCGCCGTGGGGCCTTCGGTATCCGTGCCGGGCATGGCGGAAACGCTGCCGTCAGTGAAGGCCACGCCCTTCTTGCGGCCGTTGGGGAAGGCGTTCATGATGGAGCCGTACAGATTGTGGAAGGACAGGGAATAGGCATCCAGATAGCAGTTCTTGCCGAAATAGTTGGGGCCGCATTCCGTGTAGATGTCCTTGAAGTCGTCGAACAGGCGCTGTACATAGGCATCGCTTTCCGGGTCGTCATTGCCGTACTTGGGCACGTCGAGGCACATCTTCTGCATGTCTTCGTAGCCCACCCAGTCGGCTTCCAGAGCTTCCCGCAGCCGGGCGATGGTAAAGAGCTTCTTGTCGAACACCAGCTCCTTGATGGCGTGCAGGGCGTTGCCGGCATCCACCACGGTGGACAGGATGGCCATGCCTTGCGGGTACTTGTGGCCGCCGGCCTCTTCCGTCATGCCGGTCTCGATGCAGCCGTCGTGCAGGGCCGAACGGAAGATGCTGGGCACGATCTTTTCGTGTGCCGCCGTGGACAGGTTGGAGTGGCGGCGCTGCACCAGCATGCCCGCCCTGATCTGCTGGCGGACGGCCTCGTACAGCTCTTCGTAGGTAGTGAAGTCATCGGCCTCGCCCGTCTTGGGGCCCAGCTGCTTCCTGGTGGTGGGGTCCCAGCCATCGTACAGGGCCAGCTCCACGAACTTGGCGGCGCAGATGGCGTCTTCACCGGCGATGTACGAACCGGCCTCGGCCACACCGCTGGCCACGCAGCCGAAGTTGGCCACGTTGCGGGCCTCCTCGATGGTCACGCCGTCAGGGCCGAAATGCAGCAGGTTGCGCGCCACGCCGATGGCCGTATTCATGAACTGGGGCTGGCCGCAGCCCGTGCGCACCACGTCCACGGCCTTCATCAGATAGGCCGGCTCCATCATGGGCGTGTACCACAGGGCCAGCGTAGGCTGGATGTTCTGCATGCGGGCCTGGACTTCCATGATGACCATCTCATAATCGTTGCTGGCGTCCTTGCCGTCAGGCGTCAGGCCGCCCAGGCCGATGGTCTGGCCGGTATGGCCGGAAAGGGCCTTCTGGTGGGCCATGCCGGAATAGGTGCCCAGTTCCGTATGGCGGATGAAGAGGAAGCAGGTCAGCTTGTTGGCCTCGTCACGGGTGATGCGGCCTTCTTCGATGTCCTTCTTGTAGAAGGGGTACATGAACTGGCCGAAGCGGCCCGGCGAGTTGGCGCAGCCCATTTGTTCGATCTCCACCAGCAGGTGCGCGAACCAGTAGGACTGGATGGCTTCGCGGAAGTTGCGGGCGGGGTTTTCCGGCACCCAGCGGCAAATGGCCGCGGTCTCCAGCAGTTCTGCCTTCTTTTTGGGATCCGTCTCGGCGGCGGCGGTTTCTTCGCACAGGTCGGCATAGCGGTGCGCCCACTTGATGAAGGCTTCCAGGACGATCTTGATGCCCTGCAGGAAGGCCAGCTTGCGGTAGTCGCCGCTTTCATGCCTGAGCGCGGCCATGCTCCGTTCCACGTCCGCCAGAACGCCGCGCGCGCCCCTGGTCAGGATCATGCTGTAATTGGCGCACCCGGAGCCCAGCGAGACGTTCATGACGTCGTAGAGCATGCCGGAATTGATGTAGGGCCGGGGATCCACGCCGTACAGGCTCTTGTAGTTGGCGTCCGCGGTATCGCGGACGGTATGGCCCTTCCACTGCTTGTAGACGCCCATCATCAGTTCCTTGGTATCGTCGGGGATGACGATCTCGCCCAGGGAACAGATCTTGGCCATGTCCATCTCGTCCTTGATCCAGTCGCAGCTCCACTCGGGATAGGCATACAGGCCGCAGCGGATACTGGTCAGCGTGCCCACCACGGGGTTCTCGTCAAGGAAAAGTTTTTTGGTCAGCAGCAGGCGCTCCAGCAGCTTCGCACGGATCAGCACCGGCTCTTCCCCGAGGTTCTCCTCATAGACGGCCTTGAGCACGCTCAGGCGTTCGGGGTCCATCTGCTGGTTGGTGTCGGTGACGATGCCCTTGCAAAGGCGGATACGCTCATCGGCCGTGGCCCAGTCCACGGCATAGGTACCGTGGCCGGCTTTTTCCGCAGCGATGCTGGCTTCTGTCCGTTGGGGGATGAACATGGCAGGCTCCTTGTAGGGATATGGGCAAAGGGAATGTGTCCACTCCCCCAGCAGGAACCGTGCCAGAATTGAAAATAAAAAATCTTTTTATTTCAAACAGTAATGAAACCATCTTATCCTGATCTCCTGCCATATGTCTTTTTTTAGAGACTTTACTGTCAATAAAAAAAGACATATTTCTCCTAAAGGAGACAGATGCCCCGTGTCTGCGTACCGTGCCGGACGTTCTCCGGTAGTGCCGCATCCCCACAGGCCACAAGGAGCCGGATACCATGTCCCATGAAGACTTCCTGCGATCCATCGACGTGAACATCGCCACGCTGGAGCCCCTGCATTCGGGCATCGCCATCTTCAACGACCAGGCCAGGCTGGTGTTCGCCAATACGGCCTACAAAAAGATGTACCGTCTGGATGACAGCTGTCTGGGCCTCGATGCCACCGCCTTTTTCATCACGGCGCGGCAGGGCATCCTGGAAGTGCTGAAAACGGGCAAGGCCAATTCCTGCGCTTCGGTGACCGTCAACGGCCTGTACGGCGTCACCTACCGCTGGCCCCTTTTCGACCGGCAAGGGCGCATCGCCGGCTGCATGACGGAAAACATCTCCGTCTCGCCCCGCAAGAACAAGATCCACGAGATGCAGCACATCCTCGGCGAGCTGGAAGCCTATGACGGCTATTCCTCGCTCATCTGCCCGCGGCAGAGCACGGAGCCCGTCACGTTCGATGCCATCACGGGAGAAAGTCCCGCCATACGCATGCTCAAGGAAAAGGGCAGGCGCTTTGCCCAGCATGACGAGCCCATCCTGATTCTTGGCGAGAACGGCACGGGCAAGGACATGGTCGCACAGGCCATCCATGCCGCCAGTTCGCGCAGTTCAGGGAATTTCGTCACGGTCAATTGCGCGGCCATCCCGCACGAACTCATGGAATCCGAGCTCTTTGGCTATGAGGCGGGGGCGTTCACGGGGGCCCGGGCCTCGGGCAAGAAGGGCCTGTTCGAACTGGCGGAAGGCGGGACCCTCTTTCTGGACGAGATAGGCGAGATGCCCTTCCCTCTCCAGGCAAAATTGCTGCGCGTGCTGGAGAACCACGAGATCCGGAAGCTGGGCAGCAGCAGCCCGCGCCATGTGGATTTCCGCCTGGTGTCCGCCACCAACCGGAACCTTGAACAGATGGTCCGGCAGGGACAGTTCCGGGAAGACCTCTATTACCGGCTCAACCTCTTCGACCTGGTGGTGCCGCCGCTGCGCGAACGCCTGGCCGACATCCCCCTGCTGGCCTACGCCATCATCACCAGCCTCCTGGGGCCGGAACGCGGCCATGCCATCCGCATCCACAAGGACGTCCTTTCCGTGTTCAGTGCGCATCCGTGGCGCGGCAACGTCCGGGAATTGCGCAACATCCTGACCTATGCGCTCTACTCCATGCAGGCTTCCGAGACCGTCCTTGGCCTGCACCACCTGCCGGAGCGTTTTTTCCACAAGGAGACCCGCGACCTGCTGCACGGTGCCCTGCGGCAGACCGGGACGGCGGAGGAAGCACGTCCCGGTACACCGGCGCACGCCTCCGCACGGCTGGCGGACAACAGACGCGCCGCGGAATACCGCACCATCACCGAAGCCCTGGAGAGATGCGGCGGCAACAAGGCCAAGGCCGCCCGATCGCTGGGCATCTCGCGCAGCTATCTTTACAAGAAGCTCGCCGCGCTCCATATCGCCGGCCAAAAGCACGGCTCATGATTTTTTTTGGGGGGAAGGCCGCCATTACTCGTGACCAAAGGCGGCCCTCCTGCATCAGCCGCCGGGAACGCAAACAGACCGGCGCTTCCCATACCGCCCATCGTGCCTGACGCGACACAAAAACAGACCATCCGCCTTCTGATGCGGACAGCATTTTCACATTTCCAAGACCAAAAGCGCCCTCCCCTCAGGGAAAGGCGCTCTTGCTGCTCACTGGGCCACTCAGGCCCATGATAAAAGTTTTTGGAAGGATGCGGGGGGAGCGTGAGGGGGGAGAAGGAGAACCTTTTTCCAAAAAGGTTCCCTTCTCCCCTCACAAAACATCCTTATTACGGCAGCGGGCAGGGCGTCAGGAAGAAAGAGCGCTCTTCCTGTACCAGCGAGACGATCTCGCGCAGGCCTTCCAGCGTGGGCTGACCCTTGTTGGCGGTCAGCAGGCCTTGCAGCTTCCTGACCAGGGCCGCGCGGGCCTCGCAGTCTTCCAGCCCCAGCATCCCCTTCTTGCCAAGGATCTCCAGAGCCTTGCCGTGCCGGGTGGCCAGACCGGTATGCACCTGGTAGAGCGGCTCCAGCGTATCGCTTTCCGCAGCGGCCAGCACCATGACCGAGGCCATGTACAGGCGCTCCAGATAAAGGCCGTACAGATGCGCGCCCAGCAGGCGCAGCAGCTGGTCGTCCTGACGGGCGGCCTCCAGCAGACGGGAAAGCTCCTGCTGGCGAAAGCGCGCCAGGATGTTCGCGGACTCCTGACTGTGCGGGGCCTTGCGGATGCGGGCCATGTCCTTGCCGTTCAGCGTGGGCAGGGGCTTGCCCACCAGCTGCTGGAGCAGCTCGTTCTTCCTGGCCGCGTCGGACACGTCACCGAAATAGAAGGCATACATCCTGTCGGCGGCCAGCATGCCGCTGAGCACGGCCAGCTGGTCCCGGCTGCCGTCCACGGGGCACATCTCGCCCGTGATGGTCAGGTCGGGCTGGTAGATGAAACCGGCCTTCTTGAGCAGGCCGATGTCCTGGATGCTGTTCACGATGGCATCGCTGTCCAGCAGGGGGGCCAGCTCGTCCACCACATGGGCACGGGCCGGCAGGGCGGACAGGCAGAGCACCAGCAGGAGCAGCAGACGATACAGCGGCGCGGCCGCCGGCCGCCGGCCCGAAAGGCCGGAGGCGA
>JABLTQ010110181.1_pt1 | contig 23189 bp, 23 predicted proteins | sample 7160101 | NCBI WGS metagenome assembly JABLTQ01 (sample SAMN14651228, study PRJNA627086) | human gut metagenome | isolation source: feces | host: Homo sapiens
AGTTCAAAATCGAACCTTACCGTCATCCATAGAGATGTCTTATAAAGTAAAAATACTGCGGCAGACAGGTGTTGCGCCTGCTCATCGTGGACATACTGCTATTTTAACATTGTGTTGTTCATGCACGGGTAACCTTGACACATTCGTGTCAGGACGATTTACTTAACGCTTTCTTCATCTTTTCTTTTGTTTCATCCGGCACGTTGATCAGTCCGAACCGATAGAACATCCCGTAGATGTAAGTCACTCCCCGGATATCACCCAGAGCTTTCGGTCGTTCAACTACTTTTCCTACCTTTTTAATATTGCCCAGAGCCAGCAACACAGAACTCCACGCCAGGCTTTTACTGTTTTCCCGTCTGTCGATCCACAGTTCCTTTGTGTATTGCCCATTCCGGCCCTTTCGTATTTCATAGGTAAAGGGCAACCCCGAGTACGTTTTGAAACGCACACCAGTATAAAGAAGAACCACCTCCCACAGATGCTCTTCTGTCGGCTCGGTTCTCAGTTTTCTTACCGCTCTGTATCTCCGCTGCCGCTCTGCTCCTACACTAATCTCCTCTTTATCTGCTGTGCTTGGGAAGTACACGCCTTTTTTATAAGGCAGGTACGAGGTAACGGAGGCTTTGGAAAGTTTCAGGGTGTTTGCAGTTGAGAGTATGGAGGTTTTGTAGTCCTGTGTTTCTCGGTATTCTTGAAAGGTAGCTTGCACCTTCTCCGCCACTTCAGATTCGTACACACCAGCTGTGATGAGCAGCTTTCTTACTTTCATGGGATTCAGAGTTAGCATATCTGCAATGGATCGGAGGGAACAGTCCTCCTCATAAAGTGCCACAGCTTCATCCATCTGCTCTTTCAGATTCTTCCTGGCATCGTATTCAGGCTTTAACTTTTTCCGGCCGCCGCCTGGCTTTCTGGCTTTATATGCTCTTTTCTCTCCCATAATTATTCGTGCAGTTCCAGCGGCAGTCCATCCGGGTCGTGGAAGAATGTCATCTTCTTGCCGGTGTAATCATCCACACGGATTGGCTCACATTCAATCCCAACTTCTGCCAGTTCTCTCACCGTCTGCTCCACACTCTCTACCCAGAAAGCAAGGTGACGCAGCCCACATGCTTCCGGGCGGTTCACACGCTTCGGCGGGTTTTCTTCTGCAAAAATCTCCAGCTCTGTGTGTTCGTTAACACGCAGATCCAGCTTCCAGTCTTTACGCTCTGGGCGATAGTTTTCTCTGATGACAGAGAATCCCAGCTTGTTCACATAGAAATCCTTAGCTGCTTCATAGTCAGATACGATGATTGCAATATGATGTATTTTTGATAAATTCATTTTATGTCACACTCCATTTCTTTTATTTCCGTTATAAACTATATAGCGACCTTCAAAAAAAACCGTGTGAACTTCTGGAGTTCAGTTTGTCCACACGGCATTTATTTTTTTCTTGGGTTCTTGTTTATTTCAGCTTTTCCAGAATCTCGTCTGCACTCATCCCGCTTGCCAGCAGCTTCTTCAGCACAGCCTCCGCTTCTGCCTTTTTTCTTCCTCGATGGCTTTCTGATCCGCTTTGGCTTTCTTTGCTTCTAGCCTTCTCAGCAGACTTCAAAGCTGCACGTTTAGCATTCAAATCTGCTTTCAGAGAATCCATGTTCGCAGTGATAGATGCAATTTCTGTGTTGAGAGATTCGATGGTAGATTGCTTTTCTGCAATCTGGGATGCAAAGTCGTTGACTACTTTGGGCTTGTTTTTGCTGCCTTTGGTTCTGGGCATACGAATACCTTCATCAAATGTAAATTGCTTTAATGTAAGTAGTATATCACATTGTTGACTCTATTTCAATTTTAGAAGTTGAAATGGCTGTCTGCCTGTTCTTTTGCAATATGCTCCATATCTGGATAAATAGAGCTTTTATGAAATCTCATCACATCAATCCGAGCTAAAGCTACTTTCTAAATCTGTCGTAGCATACGAATCTTATAAAGATAGTCATAGGACTTATCAAGCATTTCAAGCCGCTTAGGTATTTCCTAATTTAATACACGTTGTGAGGCTCGAGTCAAGGTTTCTTTAGCATCTCTAGCAGTATTCCAGAGAAATTTTAATATTCTCCTCAAACAATCAAACCTTAATTCATTTGTTTAATCGTTCTTATGCGATTTTGGCTTTTCTTCATCATATTCTTAATCCATTCTGAAAAGCTTTGTCTTTGAAGCGTTTCCATAATTGTGTCCGTCGAATAATATGTTTTTTTTACATTTCTATTTAAGTCATCTATCTCTTTAATCATTTTCACATAATCATCTTGCCCTATTTTCTGTAGTTTTACAACGGATATCTCCTGTTTTGCCGACACATCAACAACAATTGCGGGCAATCGCCTATTTTGCTTTATGACACGATATTTTTTCTGCTTTTTCATGCAACTGTTCATTTCCTCTCATCTGCATCAGCGGTTTGCGGCATAGCTAACAACGCTTTTTCCAATTTATGAAGCAAAAGTATTAAAAATGTATAAGGAACAAAATATTTAGACGCAATCTCTTTTAATTCTCGCTCGCTTACAGCCAAATATGTTTCATTCAAACAAGTAATTTCTAGCAGCCCTATCATTTTTCTGTCTGCACAAAATATCGGTATCGCAATATACTGTGAATATTTGTCTCGGTTGGCAGCTTTTCCAAACAAAAAGGCGTTTCCTATCTCATCTTTGTTTTTTAGCACTTCGATATCCGCCTTTGATTTCTTGAATAAATCTGCATCGTGATATGAGTTTCCATCCTCAACCAATCTTTTTATCCCAAAAATTGTTGGCATCTGCATATTTTGATTTGCAAATCCACTCATATAGATCTTCCCAGTTTCTTCATCTAGCCGTATATAGCTTACTCCAAAGTCTCTACTTTCACCGTGAAGTTTACATAATAGTCGATATATCTCGTTGCAAACCCAACTACTCGCTTTATCAAAACTCCAAATATTCAAATCGGCTTTTCCTTTTGATTCTATCTCATGCAATGCCTTTGTCACTTCAGTGGCACTTTGCTTGCAGATTGATATTTCACCAGACATAATGTCCTCATATACGCCCCGTTGCTTTTCAAGTTGGTTATTTGCCCTTTCCAAATCTCCATTCAACTTAACAAAACTAGATTCTGCAAAGCTATAGTATATAAGCAACCCTACATACGACATCCCTGATATTATAAGCAGTACAATTTTAAGCCTAAATGATCCATCATTTTTGTAATCCCATCCTCCTAATGCAGAACATAATCCACCGATTACAAGAACCAACACTGCCATCAACGTATTCTTAACAACTGGCTTGCTTAAAAATTCCCGCATTGCAAAATCATCACCTTTGTCCCATTATTTGACTTCTTTATAAATTTTGATAGAACGCCGCTGTACTATAATGTCATAGTTTATAATCATTTATATTTTCCTATCCTTTTTGAAAATCATATGAACAATTGAAGCTGAAACCAATGTGATTAAAACATAAAATGCTACCTTAGTCAATGATCTCGGATAAAAGAAATTCGATAGAACAAATATCCAGTATCCATGAATCAAATACAGTTCAAATGAGATTTCTCCTATCTTTTGTATCCCCCCATTTTGAAATCTTATCTCTATACGTATAAGTTGAAGTCAAAATGAATATACAAAAGTTTAACGCAATCAAGCTCTTCAGAATATTTTGGGGCAGAAGATTTTTCGGATTATCTAAAATCACATAACAAAGAATAAAGAAGAATACAAAAGTTCCAGCTGCAAGCCATAAAATTGATATGTACCCCCAATACTGGACATCCAGTATTGGGGGTATTTTTTTGCGATACAGTTATGAATACAAAAGGATGTGTGTTGAATTGTATCAACAAGGGAAATGGCCAGAAACACCCACAGGCATAAGTGAACATAGTTTCCGAGTAACGATACAAAAATGGGCACGTATAGAAAAAGCCTGTGGTTCAGAAGCTCTGCGACATAAGAATCAGAACAAGGTATGGACGGCAGAAGAAAAGTATGAATTGGTTGCGAAAGTTCTGGCAGGGGCATCAAATAGAGAAACTGCATTTGCAGCAGGAATCAGCGACGGACTCTTGTACAGCTGGGTTAGATGCTATAAAATGAAAGGGTATCAGAGATTGGCCGCACAACGAAAAGGACGGTCACCCAAGGAGCCTGCTATGAAGAAGCAAATAGTACCAGCAGAACTGACCCCCTTATCATGCAAGCCACTTGTGATTTGTTAAAATCAACATTCCATACGCATATTCCTTTTCCTCAACTTGTCTCGGAGCTTTTCAACTACATCGGCCACAATGAAAATACAAACTAAAATTAAAATCCATTCAATAAACCGATATTGCTCTCCTATCAGCTTTTTCCAAAGAACTTTCATGTACGAGATAACCGGAAGATGTGTGAGAAAGATAGTTTCACTCATATTCCCTATCCCTACAATTATCCTATTTTCAAATAGGTACTCGCAAATTTTCCCACTGTTCATTACAATGTTCCAAACCAACATCGCTTCCATAATGTGATATGTGGAATATGTCAATTGCTTGTTATATAGAATCATTATAAATACATAAGTAGCCAGCAATACCAACAATCGCTTGTCCAAATTTTTCTTTTCATGTCGTCTTGCCAAAACCCCAATACATATCCCGATTCCAAAATCAAGTGTGCGTTAAAGCGGAAAAATATATGTCAGAAACGCAGTCCAGCTTTCAAGATATTTTAATACAAAAAACTCCCAGCCGAATTCCAGTATAAATAGAATCGTAACCGTTGCTTCAGTATTGATTTTTCTCGCAAGCCAAAAGAATGCAAAAATTGTCAAATAACAAAAAAGCAAATCGGATAAAAACCATGTGGCACTATTCAAAGCCCAATAATAATCTTCTGATGGAATCCAACTTTGCAAATACAGCAAATTTATTCCAATGATTGACAGGAGTTTAACTGTTCCAATTTCATGTTCCTTCCAATGCTGGACAAGCGACACCAACATCAGCAACTTTGTTAAAATGTACAATGGATAAATCTTTTTTGCCTTAAACAGGGCATACTCAGCTGTACATTTCAGGTCATCCATTTTCCCTGAATCAAAATATTTTATTCCTATCAACAGCCCTGATATAAGGAAAAAGAATTCTACGCCACGATCACCAAATGCCGGCAAACAGCATGGAAAAATTGAATTTAGATGCCACAGAACAATTAGAATGATCGCCCCCCCCGAATACCTTGAATACATTTCATTTTCTGCATAAAATCAAATATTCCTCTCCATGGTTAAACCGCATTCCAATTTGCGAATATATTACTGGATATGATTTGACTTGTAAAAGTTACAGAGCCTAGTGCTTTTAGAAAATATTACTTTTGTCTCTTCAGCTTTTTACAAACCATTTCTTTATAAAAACCAAATTCTGCTGTACGACCAAAGACGATAAGCGAAACCGCAAAATAAATAGCCGAAATTATAATTGCATTAGCAATCCATGCAATTAAGGCATTATTCGTAATAAACAATTTATTTTTCACAATAGAGCACGCAATACACAAAATAGTTGTAAGTACTCCATACTCGGCAAACATTATCCAATAAGATAATGTGCTTTTATGGAATTCATATTTAAACAAAATGTATGGTTCTCTCCAAAACACTGTGAGCAGATGGCTAACAATTGTTCCCATGAAGACACCAGCTATTCCATACGCTTTAACCAAAACAATCGAAACAACAACGTTAATCGCAGCTTCAATAAGTGGTCTAATCTTATCTTTTACAAACAATCCACAACCGTTTGTATACGATGTTGTTATTTTTCTGGTCATTTCCAAGTAGAACTGGATGGAAAGAGTTATTACCGTCACTGTATCCAGTAGCATATTTTTTCCAATCCATATAGCGATAAAATCATCAATCAAGCAGAACAAGCACACTGTGGTGTATCCAGCAATCCATAAATTAGCAAAAAGTAGTCGCTTGTATACCACATACTTTCTTTCTTCATCTAACTCGACATGAGCATTTCCCAAGCTCGACGTAAAACTGCCAAATAGCTGCATGACAATCGTACTCAAATTATTGATTATCATTGCATAATTTGAATACAATCCCGTTGCTATCAAACCAACAAATTTAGACAAGATTAAACTATCAGTTCCGTTTAAAACAGTCCATCCTATTTTATGACAGATCGTTGCTTTCGTGTCTTCAAAAATTTCCTGCCGCTCTGCCTTGCTTATGCTTCCCTCAACAGAAAAGACTTCCTTATACTGCAATGTGACCCAGTAACTAACAATTGCATTTAATCCAATCGTTACTGCCACACTGATTCCTAACGAGAGCGTAAAATTTCTCAAGCATATCAATACAACAATCTGGACAATATAATTTGCCAGTTTCATCAAGGTTTGAAATATTGCTAAAATATAATGTCTTTGATCTGCTGTCAAAATTGTTTGCTTATATGCATATGTATAAGATGACACCGTTTGTAAGAGATATAGTACATACACAAGATGAATGTTGATATCGCCTGGGACTTCGCTTGCATCTTTTATGAGATAGTTCAAAAACGGAAATACAGCCATTCCCAGCACAACTATCGTACAAGCAATAATCTGATAGACCCTTTTATAAAACCGCATTAATTCGCCAACCTTTTGAGTATTGTTTTCGCTGATTGGCTTATAAAATCTATATGATATTGCTGATGTTATTCCAAGTTCTGCCAAAGAAAGCATTTGCAAAATATTAGTAAACAGACCACTTACACCTAAATATGCAGACGACAAAACATAGATAAAAACTGTACGATATACAAATGCCATCAAGGAATTGGCAAGATTGCATGCGGTTGTAATAACAGATGTTCGCAAAGTATTTTTTGTTCTACTATCTTTATTAAACATTTCTGCTTGGGTTCCTTTCAATGGAGCAATTCTCAAAAATATCAATCCATTGCTGTGCTGATTTATCCCAGCTGTACTTTTCCAGTACGTTCTCTGCCGGTTCAACGGGTTCTTTTAAAATCGCATCCAAGTCATAATCGTACTGATATGGCGAGATATAATGAGCACATTTCCCATAAATTTCAGGCAGACAAGATGTGTTTGAAATAATAACGGGGGCTCCACACGACAATGCCTCCAACGGCGGAATCCCAAATCCCTCGTAAAAAGCAGGATGGAGGAACGCCTTACAGTGAGACATCAATGCCTTATTTTCTTCATCTGTCACCCGACCAAGATAAATCAGATTATCGGCCTCAAATAGTGAATTATTTCCTAATTTATGCATATCTCCAGCAATCACGAACGTACTGTTCGGATTTCTTTTCGCTACTTGTGCAATCCACTCAAAGTTCTTATGGGGCATTACGTGTCCCAACGCATAGTAATAATTTTGTTTTTTCAGGTCTGTGTGTCTTTCAAAAACGCTCATATCCTCATGAATCATTTTCATGTGTTCCCACGAATTATAGATTACAACAACATCATCCTGAGAAACCTCCAATAGCTCACAAATTTCTCGTTTAGATGTTTCAGATACCGTCACAATCACTTCTGATTTCTTTGCAATCATCCTGAATTTTTCCATACGCTCCTTGACATCAGCCTCTGAAAATTTCGCTTCAGGTTTTACCACGAGGACATCATGTAAGCAAATAATATTTCTTTTTCCGCATGGGATATCATTAGCCATTCCGCAGAAGATTCTACCATCTTTCTGCAAATAATTCGGCAAAACATTGCCGTACCAGTCTTTGGATAGCGACCATATTCTTTTTACCTTAATATTATTAAACTTTGGCACATGGATTCGTTTAAAGCAAGGATAGACCAGCTCCACCTTGAAATTTTTCTTTCCAATTTGTTTGTCTACTCTGGATAAGCATTCGATCATAAACCTATGCATACCACTATGCTTGCTACACAATGGAAAACCGTTAATCACTATTGTTTTCACTTCACACCCTCCTCGTTCCATCCTTGATTTCGCGAATCAACGCATTATAAGATTTAATATGATTCTTATAGATAAATCTTCTCTTCTTTTTGCCTGATTTCATCATCTTATCGGTAGCCGCATCTTCTAAGTGCGTCAGCCACAAATCGGGAGAATAAAGAGAAATCAGCTTGTTGTTTCTCAATCGTACAAACAGGATGTCTTCTTCCATATACAAAAATGTATTTGGATTCAAACCATCAAATTTGTCAATATACTCTCTTGAAAATATCATACAACAGCCGTGCAACTTATAATTTAGAGTATCTTCATCATAGAACTTTTCATAACTTTGTGATTGCTTATCATCATACTTTTGAGAAGACGCAATGTCCAAATCAAAGAACGTTCCGAAGTACTTCAGTACTGTTATCATTTGTGCCGCTCTTTGGGCATACGCCTTATATCTTCCCGGCCTCATAGGGTTAGAACGATACGTTCCATCTTTTAGATATACCTTTGGACCCATCACGGCATAATGATATTGCTCATACTTTTGGCAAATCACATCACAGAAGTCACTCTGCTGAATCAAAATGTCATTGTTCATGAGGACGATAAAATCTGCTTTATATTCTTTTTTCGCAATCTCAAAGCCAACATTATTACCCCTCGCAAATCCAAGATTGGACTGCAATGTAATAAGCTTTACCTTTGAATTATCCCGTTCCAATTGCTGCAATCGCTCGGAATCCTTTTCTACACCTGATCCATTATCAACTATAATGATTGAATAATTATCATAGCAAACATTTTGTTGAATTGAACAAACACAATCAATCGTTTCTTTTATAGCAAGATAGTGAAGAATCACAAAAACAATTTTAGGATTCATGCCTGCCTCCTTACAGAACCATCTTCCACTTCTTAAAGATAGCTTCTTCACTATATTTTTGAGATTCCAGCAGGCAGTTCTGAACCATCTTCTTATACTCACATTCGGAAAGTTGTTGTGATTTTTTCATTGCTGTTTCAAAGCCTTTATACCCATCGGTCAAAGAGAATTTTATCCCTGTTTTTTCATTGTCAATAATTTCATCAGGGCCCAATGCATTTGAAACAATACTTGGAACTCCCGCCGCTAATGCTTCAAGTAAAACGATTCCAAACGGCTCTTCTTTCGATGGCAAAATCAAATATTTATATTTGTGGAGGTCAGCTTTTATCTCATCTTTTGAGAGCTTTCCCAAATAATGTAGCCGCTCATCCTCTTTTTCAAGGTTTTGAACATCTTCCAGCAGTTTTCCCTGACCTGCAATGTCAATTTCAATATTATCCTCTGGATTTTGCCTTAAATAGTCCAGAATATAATTTAAATTTTTAGCTGGAGCCAACCGTCCCAAAAACAGATAACGATGTCCCCCCATATCCTGTTCGTCCTTAGTTTGATACTCTGAAACCGGAATGGAATGGTTCACAACTGCCGTTTTGGGTATAAACTCTTTCACTTGGCACTCCGTCACTTTAGAAACACAAGCTGCCGCCGTAAAAGATGTTTTCAAAATTTCTTCAAATGCAGCCTTATTTTTTAGGTCGCCCATCGGAAAATTGGAGCCATCCCAGAACTGCCACGAAGTAAAATACACAGATCTATTCCGTTTAAAAACATCTGCGTACTTGTTCATCCGATAATCATATGGTGCCAATCCAACAATAATGGTTTTATCCTTCAGTTTTTTAAATTTACAAATCTTATTCAAAGAACAAACGCATTCTCTAATTGCCGAGAAGAACTTGTGCTCATATAATATCTGTTTTCCCATTCGGTTGATTATATGTTTCTTTCCCAAAACAATATAATCCTTTATAAGATATCCATTTTCTTCTGCACATTTATAAAGCGCAAGGAAATGTGATTTATCAAGATACTGGTGACAAATGTATACTTCTTTCATGCATTATCCTCTACATTATATTTCTTTAAGTTTTTATTAGCGTATATTAGGGCTATTAAGACAAGTATAATCCTTCTCTCATTCATTTCAGCTACAGAGAACAAATTTATAGCGTATGCAATCATTGCCATTCTTGACCAAAAGACAAAGGAATCGTTCTTTTTTCTATTTGCAAATATTGGAGCAACAATCCAATACAGTGTGCTAAGCAGTCCGAAAAGTCCATTAACAACAACGCTATATAAATACTGATTATCAATAGACGTTTGATAATGTGAACCTATTTTAAAAACAAGTCCACTTGTTGTTCCTATGCCAAACAGAATATCTTCCTTTATTATTTGAGGCAATATACGCATCATTTCAAATCTATATGCGAATGCACTGTTCTCATTTTCATTATATTTAGAAATTCCCCCAATACTTTCTGGTGATAGCAACTGCACAAACATCTTTGCTATTGTATCTAGTGCTGATATAACACTTGGAACAAAAATCGCAGCCAAAACCAATGCAACCAATGCAATTCCCGATATTTTGAAAACAATCCTTAACGCTTTTTTAGGTGTCATCGAAAGCAGATAGACTATCTGACTTGCAATAAAAATCATTGTTGGAAATCGAGCTTGTGTAAACAGCAGCGCTATAAAAGACGCTCCATATATGTATATATATTTTTTCTTTTTTGTCACGCCATACATATACAACGATAGGAATGCACATACACTCAAATATATAGCGAACGTAATTGCGTGCCCAAATGATCCTTCAGCTCTTGGCATTCCGTTACGGTACTGTGTATCAGCACCCAACACCGCAGTATCTGTTGTATTAGACAGTAAAGAAAAAATATTAAAGTCAAATATAAAATGCACCACTGCTGTAATACATTCAAACAACTCAACCGTTAGAATCGCATCAATCATCTTATAAAACGATTTTCGGTTTCTTGTTGTCGAAAATATCACTATTACAAGTACAATTTTTTCCAATACTGTACTTATTATGTTGGAAAAATTATTGTGAAGTAGCAATGAAACACAAACCGGAAATGTCGCAATAGCGACAAAACTCCACAGTTGTACATTTACCGGCAATTTTCTGTTGGTCATTGCCCACAATCCTATTATTAAAAATTCAAAAAATATCGGGGAATTTATTCCTGCAATTCTAAAGTAATCCGGTGCCACAGAATAAATAGCAACAAGCCATATTATTATGCTGTTCCATGACATCATTCCTTTTTTTAAAGCTATCGTTTCCACCGTTTTAAAATTATCTCCTATTATTTAAATTCTCAATAATACGGTTTAACTTTTCCGCATATTTTCTCATTGTCTTTTCCTGTTTGAATTTAATAATTGACTTTCTAAAATCATTATAATTTTTAGCGTCCATTATTTCTTTCATTTCTATACTCAAACTTTGACTGTCTCCTGTTTTATATACCAAGCCCAAATTGTTTTTCATAATAACATTTGCAAAACATACATTATCGCTTGCAACAATCGGAAGTCCTAGAGCAATACAGTCCAGGAAACTTGTTATCCCTAATGGGCCAATCTTATTCTTATCATTTCTGAGAACGGGTACAATAATCGCATGATACTTTCTTAACCGCTTAATCATACCAATGTCATCTTTCAGATCAACACAGTACGCCTTTGCGTACCCCCCCCATTTTCATTTACGGTTCCTGCATAATCAACACGGACTTTAGCCATTTCCGCTGCTTTTATCAGACAATCTCGATCTCTTCTGGACTTTCCATTGTCAATAAAGAAAGCATCTGTTTGAAAATTGCCGTCATTCGGAATTGCATCATACCATTCAGTATCTGGCATCCATTCGTTTACATAATACCGGTCTTTTTTCCTTGGGCACGCTTTCTCTGCAAGAGCTTCGTAATCATCGTTAAAGAAAACATACCCATCCGAATCGGAAATTTTGAGTTGCAAATTATAGGGAGGGTGATGCATAATGGTCAGCAATTTGCACTTCAACATTCCTAGCTTTTTAAACATTCCAAGATAGATACTACACCTGTTGAGTTGATCATAAATTAAATCGTATTCCTCGCTCATTCTAAGCAACATCTTTACTTGCGAAAAAACATTGCTTTTCCCTGATTTCCAAAGGAAAAAGTCCACATAGCCAGATTCGCCAAATACATCGTCCTTTAGGATTCCGCGCAAACCATTCGCTTTGTTTTCATAATGGCTCACCATTTCATGAATTCCAAAAAGATGGTGCGATGGCATTTTCCCTTGAGACACCTTATCCCATGCCGCATATCCACTAACGCATAGAATCCTCATAGTATACCCCCCAAAAACTTCTTATACTGTTTGGTACGACTTGATATACGCTTGCATTGCCTTTATAAAGCCTTTACGATTCGTAACGATCTTCAAAATTGATCTAATCTCACATTTTGCGCATACAACAGGGCGATGCAACTTTTTAATATACCTTTTATACTTATGATATAGCTTTCGTCTGGAGCGATTTGTCCACTCTATTACAAATGGAGATTCCTCTCCTCCTCCCGAACTACTGACGCAATGATAGATAACGCTCTCCGGATTATAAATAATTTTGTAACCTGCTTCTGTTGCTTTTACGCAATAATCCAAATCCTCATAGTACATAAAATAATCTTCTGGGAGCCCACCAACTTTTCGGAGACACTCCTTAGAAATCATCATACAGCAGCCGGAAGCAAACCCAACATTTTCCATTCCCTTAGTGCTGTATACGGTTCCATTGATTCCTCTATGTATCGCTCGTAGATTGTTCCAGTCGATTTTTCCACCTGCGTACCAGACCTTGTCTTTTTCTGAATTGTACATGATTCTGCCTGTTGCAATTCCGACATCTTCTTCATAGGAAAAACATTTTAGTAGCTCATCCAGAAAATTTTCTGTTACTATCGTATCATTATTTAGCAGAAGGACATAATCCGAATTTTCTTCTCTGGCGATTTTCATTCCCATATTGTTTCCAAACGCAAATCCACCATTTTTCCCACTGTCTACGATTTTTATATTTTCACTTTTAAGTTCATATAATTTTTCAAGAGAATCGTTTGTTGATTTATTGTCAACAATAATTATATCGACGTTCGGATATCGAACTCGCTGAAGCGATTCAACGCAAGCAAATGTATCCTCATAATTATTGTAATTCAACAAAATGATTGCTATCTTAGGTGTAGTTTTTTTATTTTCCATCGGATTTCCCTTAAGACTTTTCGATTTGTTCCATTACCGCATTCAGTTTATCGGCAATCGCGCTTGGGGAATAGTTTCTTTCATAGCACATTCTCGCCTTCCGCGATATGTTTCTTCTCGTATCTACGTCCATCATTTTTTGAATGCACGTCACAAATTCATTTTCTGTATTCGCAATCATAATGTTATCCATGTCTTTTGCTTCCAATCCCTCTGCCCCTACGCTGGTAGACACAGCAGGCATTCCTTTTGAAAAGCTCTCTATTAGCTTAACACGCTGACCGCTTCCAATAAAAAGTGGAACAACCATACAATCACATTTTTCGTAGTACTCATCCACTGACTCGACATATCCGGTAATAACAACATTTGTATACTGCTCAGCCAGTTTTCTTACTTCTGCGCTTGGATTCTTTCCCACGATATAAAATGTTTCACATATTTTCTTTTCGTTAATCAATGGCATCACATTTGCCAAATACCAAATCAACCCCTGATTATTTGCTTCCCATGTAAGTGTTCCAAGGAACAAAATATTCAAACGAAAGTTTTCATTTTTTTTGATTTCTTTTACTTTACAATCTTTGACACCTATTGGAATAATCGTATTCTGAAAAGTTTTTCCACATTGCTTTTGCAGAGCTGAAAGGTCTTCTTTTGATAGTACAATATTCATATCCATACTTTGAAGCATTCTGCTCTCAAAGTTTTTTAGTTTTATTGCTTCCAGTTTCAAGAATGCCTTTTTTATCGAATTGTGCGCTGTACTCGCATTCCGCTCCATAATAAGAGCCTCACAATTATGCTCGTCTAAAATATATCTTGCATTCGGAGCAAATTGCTTTAGCACTGTTTCATAAATACATAATTGTAAATGATCGAAATAAACACAGTCATATGTTTGTGCTTTGCATAGATTTTGCAATAATTCTTGCATCTGAGTAGATTGGTATTTATATAACCCGAATGAATATATTGAAAACAAGCTCTTCACTGCAAGCTTCATCATATAGGGCATATTTTCGGCTGTTGTCAACCTCAAATATACTTGATGTACGCTTGCGCAAAGCTTTTCGATTTCCTTTTGGTAAGATTTATCCGGGTCTTTTTTTTCGGAAAAGCATACCAAATCAATTTCATGACCTGCTTTTGACAATGCACAAATTGTTGTGTATGTTTTTATTTTTCCGCCATTATCCAATGGATATGGCAGCAAATTCGTTAAAAATAATATTTTCATTTAATTGCTGCCCTTTCTATACTTAATTGCCAAATCCAGTATCTTTCTGTCATCCACAAGATACCTTTTGGCCATTCTCTTCGGATCTTGTGTAATCCGAAACAACCACTCCAATCCATGATCTGCCATCCATTTTGGTGCTCTCTTGATATTTCCTGCCTCAAAATCAAAACTTGCACCTAGACCAAAAGAAATCGGCACACCAAGTTCTTTGCAGTGATGATACATAAACTTTTCCTGCTTAGGACAGCCCAACCCCACAATCAAAATATGTGGATTTGCTTCTTTTATCATGGTTTTAATCTTATCCATCTCTTCCGGATTTTTTTCAAATCCATATTGAGGCGAATATGTACCTACAACCTGAAGTCCTTTATATTTTTTAGAAAGGTTTTCAGCTGCTTTTGCTGCTACTCCCTCTGCCGCACCGAGAAAATACATTCTGTATCCTTTTTTTGCTGCCATTTTGCAAAGCAAGGGAAATAAATCTGAGCCAGAAATTTTTTCTTTAATTGGTGTCCCATACCATTTTGCAATCCAAAGCAGTGGCTTTCCATCTGTGAGTATCAAAGACGCATGGGCATACACATCCTGCAATTCTTTATTTGTTTCTAACTGCACAATGTGATCCACATTTGGAGTGACCACATAGGCACTTTTATTTTCCTGTATCAGAGAATCAATAGCCTGTAACGTTTCTTCCATAGTCAGGTTATCAATTTCTGTATTCATAAATTTTAATCTGGCCATTTTCCACTCCTCACTCTTATGCCTTTAACATCTTACCTTAATCAGTTCAGCATCTCCAACAACCAGACATCTACCCAATCCAGCAGGCAAAAACAGTGTTTCACCCTTACTGAAGCGCATTGGCTTCTGCTCTGCATCCATTGTCTGCACCTCGCCATATCCATCCAAACACATCAACACCTGAAAGGAGGTATCCATTACCGAAAATGCAAATCCTTTCGTAACCTGAATTTTCTCTGTCTCAAAGTACTTGCAACGGCAGAGAATTTCACGAGAGCAGCCCGGATAATGCTTCACCATTCGAGGCTTCTGGCTTACATCTGGTGCAACACTCATATCCATTACTTGAACTGCCTTGTCAAAGTTCAGTTCACGCTTTTTGCCATTTTTGTCCACACGGTTATAATCATAGACGCGATACGTCACATTGGAGCTTTCCTGAATTTCAGCCACCAGAATACCTTTTCCAATGCCGTGTACGGTCCCCGCCGGGACAAAATAAGTATCGCCCTTGTGAACTTCAACTTTTTGCAGGTGCTTATCCAATGTTCCAGTTTCAACAGCTTTCCGAAGAATTTCCTCGGTCACCTTGTGCTGAAAACCGTAAATTAAATGTGCACTTTCGTCAGCGTCCACAACGTACCACATCTCGGTCTTACCGTTATCGCCTTCGTGCTCTCGTGCATATGCATCATCGGGATGAACCTGAACAGACAAGTCCTTTTTGGCATCGATGAATTTCACCAATACGGGCAGTTTTCCATCTTCTACTTTTGTTCCGATGTATTTGGGATGCTGCTTTAATACATCAACCAGTGCCAGCTCCTTGAACTCACCGTTCGCAATGTAGCTTGGTCCATCAGGATGGACAGAACACTCCCATGTTTCTGCCAACGGAGTCAAATCAATTTTCTTGCCGTATTCTTCTCTCAGCCTTGTGCCACCCCAGAGATAATCCTTTCCGGTTGGCACCAGTTTCATGATTTCCATCGCACTATTCCTCAATCGAGTTCAAACTTAATTTTATCGCTGACACTGATCTCATCGCCCAACTGAACTTCAATCATATCCAGCGGAGTGATAGCCTCAACCGTATGTTTACAGCCCGCTGCAATGGTAATCACATCACCAGTACGAAGAACCTGCTCCATTCCATCGACAATTGCCTTGCCCTTACCAGAAATAACTGTCCATACTTCCTCGCGCTCGTTGTGCATATGGTAGCTCATCTTTTCTCCAGCTTTCATAGAGATTTTGACTGTCATTGAGCCTGGCTGTACATCGATTACCGTATAGGTGCCCCAAGATTTCTCAGCATACATAGCCTCGGTTTCAATTTTCTCAACATACGGCTTCATGTAGCCGCTACGCTCTTTATCCGAAATCAAAATACCGTCACCACTTGCTGCAACGATCATATCTTTGCAACCCATGCACAGAATGGGTATATTCAGTTCATTGACCACATTGGTATTTTCACAGGTTTCGTCCAGAATTGCTTTGCCCTTAGTCTTATCTGCCATAACTTCGGCCATCATGTTCCAAGTGCCAACATCCTTCCAGTCACCGCTATAGCGCAGAACCTGAATGCTGGATTCTTTTTCGACCACAGCGTAGTCAAAACTAATTTTTGTCAGTGTGTCATATTTATTGAAAAGGTCACGATAATCCTCGAAATTGATCATACTGTGAGCCTTGTCCAGCAGATATCCCAGCTTAAATGCAAAGATGCCTGCATTCCACAATGCGCTCTGAGCCAGATACTTCTTGGCAGTTTCGACATCCGGCTTTTCCTTGAACTCTTTAACTTTGCTGACGTTTTCGCCGCTTTCAGGAATGATATAACCATACTTCTCGCTCGGATAGGTCGGCTCAATACCCATCAGCGTTAGATTTGCGTTGCCCTGTTCAGCCAGCTCCTGCAACGTTTTGACAGCCTCGTAATAGGTATTATCTACATAAGGGTCAACTGGGCAGACAACAACAGCTTCATTCTCCGCAACGCCCAACTCATCGTGCAGGTATGCTGCAGCCAGTGCGATTGCAGGGAACGTATCACGACGGCAGGGTTCTACACAAATAGAAGCCTTTTCGCCAAGCTGATTCTTAATGGCGCTTGCCTGGGATTTGCTCGTTGCAATCGTAATCTTTGCATTTGAATCTACGGTAGTAATCTGGCGATAGACACGCTGCACCATAGACTCATATTTATCGCCATCTTTGAACAGTTTGATAAACTGCTTGCTACGTACATCGTTGGAAAGGGGCCAAAGACGCTTACCAGAACCACCGGAAAGTAAAATAATATTCATAATTTTTTCTCCTCTATTCATTACTGCAAGTACTCTTCGGCACTTTTACGGATTTCTATTTCCACAGCTTCAGCAGCTTCCTTGTTTTCTGCACTGACTGAAATATAAGTTTTGAGTTTCGGCTCCGTACCGGAGGGGCGCACCACGATGGAACAGTTATCTTCCAGCAAAAACTTGAGCACATCGGACTTGGGCAGACCGTCCAGCCCCGGTGCATAATCCAGCAGCTTGACGACCTTCTTTCCGCCAAATTCCTTGATATCGCCGCGGAATGCCTGCATGATGTTCTGCATCTTGGCAAAACCGGCACTACCATCGAATTCATAGCTGTGCAGCGTGTTCAAGCAGTAGCCGTAGGTCTTGTACAGTTCGTCCAGCTTATCTAACAGGCTGATGCCCTGAGTAGCATAGTAGCTGAACATCTCACAGATCATGTAGGCACCGTCTACGCCATCCTTATCGCGGACATAGGAGCCGGTCAGATAGCCATAGCTTTCTTCAAAACCGAACACATAGCTGTCCGCCTTACCCTGCTGTTCCAGTTTGCCGATCTGCTCACCGATGAACTTGAAGCCGGTCAGCACGTTGATGGTGCGCAGACCATAATGAGTCGCAATCTGTTCACCCATATCCATCGTGACAATGGTCTTGACCATGACTGGGTCAGCAGGCATCTTACTGTGTTTGACGCGCTGGCTGCAAATGTAGTCCAGCAGCAGCATGCCAGTCTGGTTACCGGTCAGCAGTTCGTACTTCCCTGCCTTGTTCTTTACGGCGATGCCCACACGGTCGCAGTCAGGATCAGTCGCCAGCAACAAGTCAGCATTACACTTCTTGGCATACTCCATACCCAACGCCATTGCTTCTTTGATCTCCGGGTTAGGATATGGGCAGGTCGGGAAATTGCCATCCGGCTGCTCCTGCTCCTTGACCACAGTGATATTGGTGTAACCCATTTCCTTTAAGGTACGGGTCACAGGTTTCAAGCCGGTGCCGTTCAGCGGACTATACACGATAGCCACATCCTTGTTGACCTCTTCGCCAAACAGGACGGACTGGCTCTTGACCTGCTCAACAAATGCGTTGTAGACCTCATCCGGAATATACTGGATGCTACCGTTCGTCACGCCTGCTTCAAAATCGCTGGTCTTGACGTCGGCAAAAATGTCCAGCTTCTCGATCTCAGCAAGGATTTCTGCTGCTGCCTCGGTCGTAATCTGGCAGCCGTCTGCACCGTAGACCTTATAGCCGTTGTACTTGCTGGGATTGTGGGAGGCCGTCACCATGACACCGGCAGAGGTGTGCAGATAGCGGGTCGCAAAGGACACAGTAGGAACAGGCATCAGGACAGGCCAAATATTGACCTTAACGCCATTCGCTGCAAACACGCCTGCGGCGACTTTTGCAAACACATCGCTCTTGATGCGGCTGTCATAGCCGATGGCCACAGACGGCTCTGCAAAATTATTCTTGAGATAATCGGCCAGACCCTGAGAAGCCTTTGCCACAGTATAGATGTTCATACGGTTCGTGCCTGCACCGATCACACCGCGCAGTCCGCCAGTTCCAAAGGCAAGGTCACGGTAAAAAGCATCTTCAATTTTTGTATCATCCAGCGTTTTCAGCTCAGCGGCGACATCTGCATCCGCAGTTGCATTCACCAGCCATCGCTCGTATTCTTTTTTAATATCCATAATAATCTCCTCATCAGCTGTACTTTATCTATTAGTCACGCTGAAAAATATCTCTCGTATAAACTTTTTCTTTCACATCATCCAGACACTTGTCATAGCGGTTTGCGATGATGGCGTGGCTCATTTTCTTGAACTTAGCCAGATCGTTGACCACCAAACTGCCAAAGAAGGTGTCGCCATCTTTCAGAGTCGGCTCATAGATAATCACCGTTGCACCCTTGGCCTTAACGCGTTTCATGACACCCTGAATAGAACTCTGGCGGAAGTTATCACTATTGCTCTTCATGGTCAGACGGTACACGCCGATGGTCACAGACTTCTCCTGCTTCTCATCGTATTCGTTGTCCTCGTCATAGCCGTAGTAACCAGCCAGCTTCAGAATACGGTCGGCAATGAAGTCTTTACGGGTACGGTTGGATTCCACAATAGCTTCAATCAGATTTTCTGGCACGTCTGCATAGTTTGCCAGCAGCTGCTTGGTATCTTTCGGAAGGCAGTATCCGCCATAACCGAAAGACGGGTTATTGTAGTGACTACCAATACGCGGATCAAGGCAGACACCGTTGATGATCTGCTGGGTGTTCAGACCCTTGCTCTCTGCATAGGTGTCCAGCTCGTTAAAGTAAGCCACGCGCAGGGCCAGATATGTATTGGCGAACAGCTTAACAGCCTCTGCCTCAGTGAAGCCCATGAACAGGGTGTCGATGTTCTCCTTAATTGCGCCTTCCTGCAACAGACCAGCGAACTCATGAGCAGCTTCTACTAATCTTTCATCCTGCAAATCAGTGCCGACGATGATACGAGAAGGATACAAGTTGTCATACAGAGCCTTGCTCTCTCTTAAAAACTCCGGGCTGAAGATGATGTTCTTGCTGTTGAACTTCTCTCTTACACTTGCGGTGTAGCCCACAGGGATAGTGGACTTGATGACCATAATCGCTTCAGGGTTATACTCCATGACCAGCTTAATCACAGCCTCAACCGCAGATGTGTCAAAATGTTGAGTGTGGCTATCGTAGTTGGTAGGTGCAGCGATTACAACAAAGTCCGCATCGGAGTATGCAGCCTTTGCATCCAGTGTTGCGGTCAGGTTCAGGTCTTTCTCAGCCAGATATTTTTCGATATAGTCATCCTGAATCGGAGACTTGCGGTTATTGATCAAGTCCACTTTCTCCGGGATAATATCCACAGCCGTCACCTGATGGTGCTGCGAAAGCAATGTAGCAATTGACAAACCAACGTAGCCTGTACCCGCAACAGCGATTTTATAATTTCTCATCGTTTTTACTCCTCCTGTCCTTTTCAAAGACACTCATTGAAAAGGAATTTTTCATCTATTCACACATCAACCTGATGTTCCAACTTGCTAATTTTTATTCCAGCCAACACAAAGAGCGGATAGGCTCGCTTGCCTGTCCGCTGGCTGTCACCCCACCCTCATGGTCGAGATTTCTTTCTGGATGGCATTGCTGCCACCCAAAAAGATCAGTCGTTCATTCTTCGGGTAAGAAAATATGAACTTCGGGTTGCGGAGCCTTTCATTCTCTGCCGTACCCTTGTCCCTATTATGACAGCCGCGTATTATATCTCTAGCCCCCGTTCCGGCCACAGCGATTTTTAAATCCTTAAAATCTCTCATGATTATTTTCTCCTCTTTTTCTATTCCCTCTTACTTCGAGAACACACTTTTCACATACTCATAGCTGTTAATATCGCCAATGTCATACCGTTTACCCGGCATGACGTAAGCGTGCATCGGTGTCTGCTTGCTCAGCCATGCGGCAAAGCTACCCGGTGCATCATAGCCACAGCCATTATTCAATGCTTCCTGAATCCGCTTCACATCACAGGCACGATAGCAATAGAACGGCGGCACAGCCAGATTTCCTTTCGGCTCTTTCGGCTTTTCCTCATAGCTGGTAATCAGGTCATTGCCATCCAACGTGATGATTGCTGTTTTCTGCTGCTTTTTCAGTTCGTTTTCCTCATGGCACATCACACAGGAAGTATTCTTTTCCTTGGCAAAGTCAACAAACTTGGAAAGGCTGAAATCCAGCACATTATCGCCAGCCATAACTAGCAAATCATCAGCCAACTTCAGTTTTTCTACCGCCAGCTGAATATCCTTGACTGCTCCCAGACGAGTTTCATTGGTGCTTGTCCCATCGTCGATCACAGTAATCTCATAAGGCCGCGTCTTTTGCTTATTGCTTCTCCAATCCTCAAAATTCTGTGCAAACTTGTGGTTGGAAATCACCACAAACTCGTCAATGTCGGTGGTGTCCACCAGATCATCCACCAACCAATCAAGGATGGATTTCTCGCCCACTTTCAGAAGCGGTTTCGGGAAATTCTCGGTCAGTGGATAAAGCCGTGTGGCGTAACCCGCCGCTAAAATCAAGCATTTCATCTATATGTACTCTCCTCTTATAACTCAACACCATCTGCGCTCTCACACAAGTGGAAGCTATATTTTCCTTCCAATGCCGGGAACACTTTCAGATACTCTGCTGTGACCTTTGCTTCAATATCTTCGGCCTTGTCCGGGTCAATCAGTGCCATGCAGCAGCCCTTGAAACCCGCGCCAGAGAAGCGGCCACCGTAGATACCATCGGTATCGGTCATGATCTCATACAGCTTTTTCAGTTCATCGCAGCCACACTCATAGCTATAAATAGAGGATTTTCCGCTTTCAAAAACAAGCTGACCGTAGCCCTCCAAATCACCTTTACGCCACAGTTCTGCACCCTTTTCGGCACGAGCGAACTCACTGTAATAGTGTTCTGCACGTCTGCGCCACAGTTCGGGCAGACGTTCTTTATAGGCTTCAAAGACCTCAAACGGTACATCACGGAGCCGGGTGTTTGCAAAGGTATCGTAGTCCATCCCTGCATAGCCCATCAGTGCATAGGCCGCTGCCTTGCACTCATCTTGCCGCAGATTGTACTTAGAGTTTTTCAAAGAACGCTCCAAGCCAGAGAAGAAAATCGCCACCTTGTAAGGTTTCATCTTTTCACTGGTAGGAATCAGCTCATAGCTGTCATCTTTCGTGTCGAGATACAGCAGGTGATTCTTCTTGGAAAGAACCTCACAGCTCTGGTCGAGTTTGCCGCAAGAAACGCCAACATACTGATTTTCCGCTGCCTTTGCTGTAAGGATCATTTCCATCGGTTCGAGGTGGATACCATTGACCTTGCACAGCGCCGATAAGAAGCAAATAATGACCGAAGCTGACGAGGACAAACCACCAATCGGCAGACTTCCTTCGATAATGCCGGACAGACCGACTTTCAAACGGTACTTCTCGCCCAGCATCTTTGCCGCACCACGCAGATGATCAGCCCAATCGCCCTGCTTTTCTTCCGGCACTGCACTTACAAAGAATTGCGCACGCTTCGGGAAGTTCAGCGACTGCAACTCCACAACACCGTTCTGCTTCGGATGGTAGGCCATGTGAATTCCTTTGTCGATTGCCAGACCGTTGATTTTTCCATACTGATGGTCGATATGCGCACCCAGCGGACTGATACGGTACGGGCAGAACGCCACATCAAACGGCTCCTGATGATATAATTCCTTGTAAACCTCAACACACTTCATGGATTCGTTTTCCTATTCTTCTTGTTTATTTGTAAAACTTTGCGTACCACTCAGCGAACTTCCGCAGACCCTCGCGCAAACTAGTAGAGGGTTTATATCCGAAGTCACGCTCCAGTGCGCTCGTGTCTGCATAGGTCACAGGTACATCACCAGGCTGCATCGGAACCAATTTTTTGTGTGCTTCAAAATCATAATCTTCCGGCAGAACACCAGCACGAATCAGTTCTTCCTGCAAAATCTGTACAAAATCCAGCAGATTTTCCGGGTTCTGGTTGCCGATGTTATAAACTGCATACGGAGGAACGGGCAGACCATCTTCACCATTTTTACGTTTCGGCGCACCCTGCATCACACGGACAACGCCCTCGACAATATCATCCACATAAGTAAAGTCACGCTTGCAGTTACCGTAGTTGAAAATCTGAATCG
>JABLTQ010023118.1_pt1 | contig 23003 bp, 17 predicted proteins | sample 7160101 | NCBI WGS metagenome assembly JABLTQ01 (sample SAMN14651228, study PRJNA627086) | human gut metagenome | isolation source: feces | host: Homo sapiens
GTTTTGTTGTGGGGTCTACTCCCTCCGGGACGCGGCACTGACCATACCGTCGTAATCCGCGGCGATTTTTTTGTCAGATGGCGAAAAATGTACCAGTGCCCGATTCTCCTGCCGCTCTTTGAGCGCACGGGCATGGTCCTTTTTGTTAAGATGGAGCCAAAGCTTGATGATGGCCATCCCGGATTCCGCCAGCCCGGATTCCAGGGCCTGCCAGCGGTGCATGCTGGCGGTGAACTCGTTTTCTCCCACATCCTTGCAACAGCGCTGGCGCATGGCCTCGCCATACCAGCCATCATAAAAGACTGCCGTCTGTCCGGCAGCCGGAAGCTGCCGCCAGAAACGCCAGGGCCAGGGGCGGGACTTCTCTTCGTCGGTCACCAGCCAGAAAACATGGTTCTGCACATGTTTGCTGTCCATCCATTCCGACAGGAGGTTGATGACGGCGCCGCGCCCGGAACCGACCAGGCCGGCCACCGTGATCAGGACGGGGATCTTGCGCTCGATGCACTGCAGCTGCGCATTGAAAAGGCGCATGCGCAGCTGGGGGGCTTTTTCTTCAAATTCCTTGTTACTGCATGCTCTGCCAAGGGCTGCCGATTCAAACATAGTATCCAACCTTGCTCAAAATGTTCGCACGGGAAGCGGACACGCAGCTCCGGAACCTTCCCGGCACTCCAGGACAGCCAACGTACTGGCTGCTCCTGGAGTTTTGGGGCAGCATAACTTTTTTCTTAGGATTCGTCAGCCTGCCCAAGCGGGAATATCCTGCCGAGCCTGCCCCTTTCCCTACCTGGATACAGGCAGGATGCCCGGTATTTTCCGGAGCAGACGCCGCTTGCTCCGCCCGCTTACGGCACGCTGCAAACGGCACAGCCGCCCCATGCGCACCTTTCCTTCCCACGCAGGAAACTGCCTGTGATCCCGCTGTATTGCATGCATCTTCCCTACAGCCTGCAACATATCCAACTGCGCCTGGACATATTCCTGCGTCGTCAAAGGGCCGCCTTTTTGCCCCTGAGCTACGAGGATGCCAAGCTGTATGACGCATCTTTCCAAGATGTCCAGAACCATCTGATTTTGCTTCACGTTCTCCCCCATTGCAGTCATGCGATCACCTTTGTACGTTCCTTGAAAACAATCTGTCCGAGAATCGTTCCAAAGGACGGAATCATCTGTTCCGGGATCAGCAGAACAAATCCAGCCACGTAGTCCAGCCCTCCTGGCTGATCTTGCTCGCAAAAAGAGGTGACATAAGCGCAGACTTTTCCTGGATGAAATACCGTTCTCGATACTGGAGAGAAGATGTGATGGACAAACAGACACAAACCGGGACGGCAAGGGACTGTAAGCCCGCGAAAAGAAAAGGCCCACGGTGCATTTTGGTACACCGTGGGCCTCTGGGACATGCGCTGATGGTGGAGGCGGGGGGAGTCGAACCCCCGTCCGAGAATATTCCACGCAAAGCGTCTACAGGCTTAGGTCAGGAACAGATTTCATCACCCTGCTCGCCCCTGACCGGGCACAGAGCGACAATCCCGCCAGTACAGATCTCGTGGAAACTCCCGGCAGGCGCCAAGCTCCACCAGCCTGATGCAATGTCGCCAGCCGGACGTATCAGGCGTCGGCCCGTCTGACGTGACCATCAAATGTGGTCAGGTGCCTCGCTGTTTTTAGGCAGCGTAAGCGTAGTCGTAATCGTTGTTGGCAATTACTTTTGTGCCGCTTTTTACGAGGCCAGCGGCGCCTCGACCTGCAACTTTGGTTTCCACATCCCCGTCGAAACCAATGCGCCCCCAATTGGGAATTACTACTATAGGTGATACTGTCTGCTTTGACAAGCTGTTTTTTATGGCCTGCACACAACAGATGGGGAGGTTGCACAAAAAACCTCCAAACGCTACAACCGCCCTCCTGGAATGTTTTTCAACCGTACGGAGGATGCATGGCTTCTGGCACTCGAGATCATTTTTCTTCGCGGCTGGGCGTCCTGGCGGCGACGCTGGGCTCGGCCGTCGGGCTCGGCAATATCTGGAAATTCCCCTCACTGGTCGGCCAGAACGGCGGTGCATCATTCCTTGTGGTCTATCTGCTGGCATCGCTCTGCATCGGGCTGCCGCTGATGATATCGGACCTCAGCCTCGGCCGTGCCGGACGCAGCAACGTCATCGGCATCTTCCAAAAATTGGCCCCCCGCACCGGCTGGTGGCTGATAGGCCTTTCAGCCATCATCAGCTGCCTGCTGATCCTGGGTTTCTATTCCGACGTGGCGGGCTGGGTCTTCGCCTATATCTTCAAATCCGCTACAGGCACCGTCTCGTCGACGGATCCGGCCGTGGCGCAAGCTAGCTTTTCCTCTTTGCTGAACGACGGGCCTGTCTCCCTCTTCTGGCAATGGCTCGTCCTGCTGCTGACGGGGGCCATCATCATGCGTGGCGCCTCGGCCGGTATCGAAAAAGTGACACGCGTCCTGATGCCCATCCTCTTCCTGCTGCTGGTAGGAGTCTGCATCCGCAGCCTGACCTTGCCGGGAGCATCGGAAGGCTTACGCTTCCTGTTCATGCCCCAGTGGGAACGGGTCGACGCCTCCGTCATCATGATGGCCATGGGACTGGCCTTTTTCAAGATGTCCCTCGGCATGGGCTGCATGCTGACTTACGGCAGTTACTTCAAGGAAGACGTCAATATCCCGCTCATGGCCACCCGCGTCATGCTCTGCGACCTGCTGGTCTCCCTGCTGGCCGGTATCGCCATCTTCCCCGCTGTGTTCAGCTTCGGCTTTCAGCCTGCGGAAGGCCCTGCCCTGCTCTTCCTGACCATACCGGCGGTCTTCGCCTCCATGCCAGGCGGGACCTTCTTTGCAACGCTTTTCTTCATCCTGTCTGCCATCGCCGCCACAGGAGCCATCCTTTCCTTGCTGGAAGTCCCCGTAGCCTGGCTCTCCGAGCGTTTTTCCCTGCCGCGGACCAAGGCGGTGCCCGTCCTTCTGGCCGGGCTCGTCCTGCTGGGCCTGCCGGCGACCCTTTCCACCGGTCCTGCGTTGCAGGATGTGAAGCTGTTCGGCCTGACGTTCTTCGACCTGTATGATGCCTTGTCGTCCACCATCCTGATGCCGCTCAGCGGCATCGTGACGAGCCTGTTTGTGGGCTATTTCTGGGAAAAAGAACATATGCTCGCGGCACTGGGGGGCGGTATGCCGGCCAGACTGGTGCGGACCCTGTGCCGCACAGTGACGCCCGTGCTCATCACGCTGGTGCTGCTGCACGGTCTGGGGATCATCTAAGGCAAGGATCCGGCATACCGGCATCCGCATAAAAATCGGCGACAGCCAGGCTGCCTCCATCTGGATACGCTCTCACCTGGCGACTTCTGCTGACAACGGACAAAGTGGACTGCCTCTTCCCCACCATCGACGACAAGGAAAGCCCGGCGTATCAGCCGGGCTTTCCTGTTTTCTCACTGTTACCTTCTCCACCTTGCCGATACCGAGACGATACGGCCCGGCAGACCGAGCATCTTAAAGTATCACTTTAAAAATGGATGGATCATATTTTCCGGGAGCAAGAGCTCGTCCAGCTCTTCCCGGGTAAGCAGCTGTTTTTCCAGAACAAGGTCCATGACGGAACGGCCGCTCTCCAGGGCTTCCTTGGCGATGCTGGCCGATGTCTCATACCCAAGACGGGTATTCAGGGCCGTAACGATCCCGATGCTGTTCTCCACCAGCTGGCGACAGCGGTCGGCATTGGCCGTGATCCCCGCGACGCAGCGTTCCTGCAGGGTGGTAAATGCCCGGGCCAGCCTGCGGATCCCTGTAAAAAGCGTGAACGCTATGATGGGTTCCATCACATTCAGTTCCAGCTGCCCGGCCTCGGCGGCCAGGGTGATGGTCACGTCCTTGCCGATGATGTCGAAAGCCACCTGGTTGACCACCTCGGGGATCACGGGGTTGACCTTGCCCGGCATGATGGAGGATCCCGGCTGCATCCGCGGCAGATTGATCTCGTGAAAGCCTGTGCGTGGTCCGGAAGACAGCAGGCGCAAGTCATTGCAAATCTTTGAGATCTTCACTGCTGTCCTCTTCAGGACGCCGGATGTCTGCACATAGGCGCCGGTATCCCATGTCGCTTCCACCAGATTGTTGGAGAGCCGGACAGGGATGTCACAGGTCTCGGCCAGGCGAGCGACCACAAGCTGCGCATAGCCCTGGGGAGAATTGATGCCTGTCCCGATGGCCGTGGCCCCCAGATTGACTTCCAACAGCAACTTCTGTGCTTCGTGGATGCGCTGGATGTCTTCCCCTATGGTCGTGGCATAACTGCCGAACTCCTGCCCCAAGGTCATGGGTACAGCATCCTGGAGCTGCGTGCGCCCCATCTTGACGATATGGGAGAATTCCACGCTCTTGGCCGCAAAGCCCTTTTGCAGAGGGACCATATGCTCCACAAGGTAATCCAGCAGCCGGAACAGGGCCAACCGCAAGGCCGTGGGATAGACATCGTTGGTCGACTGCGAGCAGTTGACATGATTGTTGGGATGGCAATGCTCGTAGGCCCCCTTGGGATGCCCCATGATCTCCAGCGCCAGATTGGCGATGACCTCATTGGCATTCATGTTCGTGGAGGTACCGGCCCCGCCCTGGATGCAGTCCACGGGGAACTGGTCGAGCATGTTACCGGCCAGGATCCGGTCACAGGCGGCACAGATGGCGATGCCGATGTCCCGGGGCAATACCTGCAACTCCATATTGGCCAGGGCACAGGCTTTTTTGACACAGGCCAGGGCCCAGATCATCTCCGGGAACTGGGAAAGCGGTGTCCCGGAGATATGGAAATTGTTCATGGCCCGCAAGGTCTGTACGCCATAGTAAACCGAATCGTCTATGGTCAATTCCCCCAGAAAATCATGCTCCAGCCGACTCATGGGACCTCCTGTGGCTACTGCCGAAAAAGACCACGCCAAGCAGCGCGGATACCGGAACCCTGACTTAAAGCGTACCGGGATGCCGGAGCAATGTCCACTGCCCCCTCGCTGCGCTTGCCAGCAGCGGCAACGCGCTGTAGGTTCGCCAGAGAAGATTCCCCGAAGATACAGGAGATGACAGCATGATATTCTTTTGCAGGAAGACTTCCACGGCCGACGGCAGGACACGCTGGTCCGTGTGCGTACCTACCCTGATGGGTTTCACCACCATTGCCTGGTTCTACTCGGAAGCCCTGGCTGACAACTTCATCCGCCATCTGGAAAACGATGAAGAGGACCGCCAGCTGGCCAGCCTTGATGCCTGGCGTGAATTCCAGTTCCGTCTGGATTTCATCTGGAGCGAAAAGCTCCAGCAGGACCGGGGCCTGCTGGAAAACCACTGGCATGATATCCAGAAGGTCCTGGAAGCGTTTAATCAGCGCATCCATGACTTGCTGCGCGATACGGCCAGCTATCACAGCGAAGCCTTTACGGCCATCTGGAATGAAAGCTTCCAGGCGCTGAGCGCTATCTCCGGGCTGGAGAAGCTGGCACAGACCCTGCATCAGCAAAGCCGTGTCCTGCACAGCCTCAAGGCGGAGATCGCTGCCCGGGTCCAGCAGGTCATGCCCGCGACGTCGCAGCGTTTGAACTGATCCCCCCTCACGAGAAAGGGCACACTTTGGTGTGCCCTTTTTCATCCATCGGCAAAAAACGCATCGCATCAAATTTGGATTTAAGGCGCTAAAAAATTTTTCCCGACCCGAGACACACAAAAATCACTTTTTCACTCTCAGGGGAAATATGCGCCATCTACTGTTCTTGCCCCTCCGGCTCTTTCTCCGGCCACCAGATCCGGCACAAACAGGTCACTGGTATGCTCCCGGACCCTCATGTCAAAAAGGCCACCCTTGCGGGTGGCCTTTGGTTATCCCAAGTCCCAAGAGGCTATCCGCTATGTGCGGCCAGCTGGGCCTTGGCCTGACGAGCCTCTTCTTCCAGCTGCCCCTTGCGGGCTTCGGAGATCTTCAGGGCTGCGGCAAGCGCATCAAGGTAGCTGCGCTCCATGAAATGGTCGATGTCCACGATCATGCACGACAGACGGTACAGGTCTTCCCCCTGCTCCACGGACCGGATCTCCGCAGCCAGAGCCGCGGGATCGATGGGGGAATTCAGCAGCTGCCCCAACAGGGCATTAGTGTCATGGCCGGGAGCCATCTGCGCGACGACCTTGCTGATACGATCCTGTTCCGTTGCGTCGATATGTCCATCCGCCCGTGCGGCGAACACCATGGCACGCAGCAGAAGACGGGCCGTAGGATCCAGCGCAGCAGGAGCTACAGTCGCCATCGGCTGCTGGGCAGGAGCCGGTTCCACAGGCTGGTTTTCTTTCTGGGACTGCGACCATTTCTGGTAAAAATTCCAAGCCACTGCGCCTGCACCGACCAGAGCGGCATTCTGCAACGCCCCCTTGGACATGAAGGAGCCCAGCAATGCTCCCAGGGCACCAGCTCCCACCAAGCCGCCAACACCGCCGGGAGCAGCCTTGGTCAGACCGGATGCCTGTTCTTTGGCCGTATCCATAAGAGTGCCGAGCGTTTCACCAATGTTCTTTTTATTGAAGATGTCGAAAAGGGACATATGTACCTCTCATGTTGTTGTCTGGCACAGGGGGATTTTCCATATGTTCCCCTGTGCATGAGCAGCGTGTGTCAGGGGACAGATAGGATCATGCGGCCATAAGTCAAGAGGCTTTCCCTTTTGGCTGCTTGCCGGTATGCTTTACTTTTTTTCCACACAATCCAACCTTCCTTGCCAAAAACAGGCTTCCAATATGTCTGGAGGTAGCGGGAGCACGGCCGCACGACCATGCCTTACTATGCCCATCTTCTGCTTGCACACTTAGGGGTACATCCAATCGTCACACAACGGACATGCCCACGTTCCCCTTTTTGCCTAGTGTGAGTTCTGCAAAGGCAAGGCTTTCCTTTCATCCCAAGGAGAAAGATCATGACCAAGAGAAAACAGCCTCCCATCGAATGCCGCTTGCGCCCCAACTATACGAAAAAATGCATCGCCTGTGGGCACGGCCCGGTGGTCGATGTCTATACGCGGGACGGCCATTTTGTGAACAGCACGTCCATGTGCGGTGCGTGCAGCTTCGGCAAGGAAAAATACGCCAATCCTGAGAATTGGTAGCAGACACTGGGACTTCCCGATCCCTTCCTTCCCCTCAAAATGAAAGATGCCATGACACATGCTGCCATGGCATCTTTCATTTGCGTCGCAAAGACAAGAATAGTTTTACTATGCTGCCATAGACTTGACGGGCTTCGGGCAGGCTATCTCAGGCCAGCATCTCCAGGAAGGCTTCCAGCCGGACCTTGAGCTGTTCCGTATCTGTGCCGGAATAATCCGTCACCACCTGCAGGAAAGGCAAGCCCAGCTCTTCGCGCACGAATTTTTTGACGCTCCAGGATTCGACATCGTACGGCTGACACCCCTGCCACGTAAGGTCGACTACGGCATCCACGGCAAAGTCCCGGGCCAGATCGCGCAGGATGCTGTAGCGGTGAGGATTGGGAGACATGACAGCGCAATGCATGTCCAGATAGCGGCGTGCCAGGACATCCAGGGCATCCCCCTCTTCTTCCATGGCCAGCAGGACTTTCTTGTAACAGGTGCAGTTGTCGATACAGACCACGCTGGCGCCGCACTCTTCCAGCAATTGCACCACCTTGTGCGATCCCATGCCAGTGGGGACACCTGTCAGCAGGATACGGGGAGCATCAGGAGCCACGGCCGCCGGAGCATCCTGCAATTCCGCATGGATAGCCTCCAGCAGCCGGATGGCCTGCTCATAGTCCGGCATGAACGAGGCCCGGAAGCAGATGTCCAGCAGATCGAGCCCCCGCAAGGGCGACGGACGACGACGGGCCAGATCCAGCACCTTTTTCAAAGCCTGCCGCAGGCGAGTGGTCAGATCCATGGCAGCACGCAACTTCTCTTCCGTGATCCGGACACCGAAGTCCTGTTCCAGACGCGCTACCAGCAAAGCGTACTGCTCCCGCCAGTAGGTATGGGCGCGCTCGTCCTGGATCTGCGGAAGCTGCAGGACCATCACAGGCTTGTAGGCAGCCAGCAGTTCATACATCTTTTTTTTGCCGTCACAGGTGGCATCCGCCACCACGATGTCCGAGGCCGCCAGATAGGGACAGCTGTCCTGCAGGGCAAAGCCGAAGCTGCTCTTGATCAGGGGACACAGGCAGCGCGGCAAAACCTCTTCCGCCACCGGGATGGAGTCCTGTTTCGTCCCGCACAAAGAGACCGGCACGGCACCCGCCGCAAGGGCGATCTCCAGCGGTGAATAGATGCAGAACTGCCCCACGACCTTGCGGCCTTTTTCCTTGGCTTCCTGCAAGGCCAGCACATTACGGCCGGTCACACCCCGAAAATGTTCAAGACTGGCATATGTCATCTTTATTCTCCCATGCGCTCCGGCGCCTTGCCGGCGTGCGCCGTTATGTTGTCAGCGGGCCGCCACAAGGGCCGCCCCCAGAGCCCCCACGGTCTGGGGATCGTCAGGGACATTGACCGGAACACCCAGTTCTGCCGCAAGCAGCCCGCTGAACGCAGGACTGGTAGCCAGGCCACCGGTAAAGGTACACTCCCGCCTCAGCGGGACGCGTGCGGCCAGTCCCCGCATACGGCGCGCGATGGACAGGAACACCCCCGCAGCGATGTCGGCCGGTGCCGTCCCCTGCGCCAGCAGCCCGATGATCTCGGTCTCCGCAAAAACAGCGCACATGCTGGAGATGGATACGGGCTTGCCAGCAGAGGCGGCCTGCCCCAGCTCCGGCAGCTCCATGCCCAGGATACCGGACAAGACCTGCAAAAAACGCCCTGTCCCGGCCGCACATTTGTCATTCATGACAAAATCCTGCACAGCGCCGTCTTCCACAGCGATGACCTTGCTGTCCTGCCCGCCGATGTCCAGTACCACGCCTGTGGCAGGAAAAAGCCAGGAGGCGCCCCGCGCATGGCAGGAGATCTCGGTCACGACCTTGTCGGCAAAGGGCAAGGCCACACGGCCATAGCCTGTGCCGATCACACGCCGCAAGGCCGCTGTCTCCACTCCCGCAGCACGGCAGGCAGCCTGCAGCACCTGCTCCCCGGCTTCACGGCTGTTCCAGCCGGTGGGCAAAACAGCGCGCCCAAGCACGATCTTTTTGTCTTCGTCCAGCACTATGGCCTTGGCAGCCACAGAGCCTACATCTACGCCCGCTACCGGCATGGACAGCCTCCTGCATCGCTCTTCTGTTCATCACGCATGCCGGCCCCGGCGCTTGAATCCAGCATTTCCAGGATGGACGCCGTCAAACGTGCATATTCCGGATCACCCCGGTGGCGGGGCCGGGGGATGTCCACCGGTACGACAGCGCGGACCGTCCCCGGGCGCGCGGACATGACCACGACCCTGTCTGCCAGGTACACGGCCTCGTCCACTCCGTGGGTCACGAAAAGGATGGTGGTCTTGTGATGTTGCCAAATGCGCAGCAGCTCCCGTTGCAGCAGGATGCGGGTATGAGCATCCAGTGCCCCGAAAGGTTCGTCCATCAGAAGCACATCAGGCCTGTTGGCCAGGGCCCGCGCTATCGCCACCCGTTGCCTCATGCCGCCGGAAAGCTCATAGGGCATGGCACGGGCAAAAGCGGCAAGATCCACCAGCTCCAGATATTCGCGCGCCACCTTGCGGCGCTCTTCGCGGCCTTTTCCTGCGAATTCAAGCCCCAGAGCCACATTGTCTTCCACCGTACGCCAGGGCAGCAGGGAATATTCCTGGAACACCATGCCCACTTCACGGCGTGGCGCCTTCACCGGCTGGCCCCGGTAGAGGATCTCGCCTTCGCTGACCGGCTCAAGCCCGGCCGCCATGCGCAAAAACGTCGATTTTCCGCAACCGCTGGGCCCCACGATGCAGATGAATTCATTCTCCCGCACATCCAGATCAAATCCCTTCAGGGCCAGCACTTCACCTTCCCGCAACCGAAAACGTTTGCGTACCTTTTGGGCAGAAAGCACACTCTCTGTCATACGCGCCTACCGGGAAAACTGTTTCCACGCATATTTGCGCCGCTCTATCCACTGAAAAGCCATGTCCAGCAAGGCTCCCACCACACTGATGCTGATCATGCCGGCAATGACCACGTCCGTACGCCCCACGGTATAGGCATGCGTGATCAGATAGCCCACCCCGGAAAGGCTGCCGGGCAGCATCTCCGCGGAGACCAGGCACATCCACGCCACCCCAAGGCCTATGCGCAGGCCATTGACGATGGACGGAGCCGCGGCGGGCAGCAGGATCTTGGTGAAGATGTCCCGTTCGGACGCCCCCAGGACCCGGGCCGAATCCACCAGCGTGCGGTTGACCGTCTGCACACCATGCACGGCACTGGTCAGGATGGGGAACAGCGCGCCGATGAAGATGATGAACAGCATGGAAATCTTCAAGTTATTAAGATAATAGTATAATTCACTCCGCGGCAGGCCCATGGCCGTCGCCAGGCTGCTGACACCGAACCAGGCCAGCACCAGCGGGACCCAGGCCAGGGGCGGGATGGGGCGGAACATGCCCAGAAAAAGATTGAGCAGGCGATGCAGACCGGCATAATAACCCATGGCCACCCCCAGAGGCACCCCCAGCAGGACGGCCGCCGCATATCCGCAGAGGACGCGTACAAGGCTGATGCCGATATTGCCTGCCAGCGTGCCCATGGCGATGACATTGTCCAGCGGATGCGCCAGCAGGGCTCCGATCTCCTCCAAAGGAGGGAGGATCAGACTGTTGCCCACCAGCGTCGCCATGGATTCCCATACGATGAAGAACAGCACGGGCACCAGAAGAGGCGCCGCCCAGAATATGATTCGTCCCGGCATAGTCGACCTGCAAACTGTGGATGACCTGCGGCAGAGGCTCATCCCCTGCCGCAGGAAAAGGAGCGATGATTACGGACAGATCCGGCTATTTCCCGGCATCAAGGAAGGAATCATCGATCAGCAAGGGCCGGGCCTGTTCCATGGTCTTGTGACGCAGGCTGCCGCTGAACTTGTTCATGCTGTCCAGGATACGCAGATAGGTATCCGCGCCGCGCAGCCAGCTGTCAGTGAAGCTTCCCAGGAACACAAGGCTGGACTTGCGCCCGGCCTCGGACGGCAGACCGATCCACTGGGCGGCGATCTCACCGGCCTGCTGGGGATGGGCATTGCACCAGGCCCCCACGCGGGAGATCAGGGCCACGAAAGCCTGGACGACTTCGGGATGCTTGGCGATCATCTCTTCGGAGGCCACCCCCACACAGCAGGGGAAATTGGCCCACTGCCCGGCGGGAGGCAGCTCGCCCAGGTTGACCAGGACTTTGCCGATGCCGCGCGTCTGGGCCACTTCGGGGAAGGGCGAAGGACCGACAACAGCTTCCACCTGTCCGGCGGTCAGGGAAGCCAGCAGATTGCTGGTCTCTTTCAGATCCACCAGCAGGACGTCCGCCTTGCTGTCCGAAGGATCAAGCGTCACCTTGAGCCCGGCCTTGACCAGCGCGCCTTCCAGCACGATCTTGGGAGCGCTGGTAGGTGAATGGAAACCGATCTTGACGGGTTCCTTGCTTTCCTTCACCCGCTGCAGCAGACTTTCCCAGCTGGTCAGGGAAGAATTCTTGGGCACCACCAGTGCCATGCCTTCGGTCTGCAGGGGGCAGACGATCTTCATGGGCGTCCCCTTGTCGATACCGGCCATGATGGCCGTGATGGAGGCGATGCCCATGTCCAGATGCTTCTGGGCAAAAAGCGTGGCGGTCTCGGAACCGCTCTTGGCTACGACAAGATCAAGGATGGCAATGGGCTTGCCGTCCTTGACGAGCTCATAGCTTTCGCGTTCCACGAGAGGTTTCAGATAGACGCCCAGATCGCGAAATGCCTCACCGCGTGAAGCCGCGACCTGGAAGGGAGAATGGTGGGTGGTAAAGATGAAGCCGGTCTTGAAGGCCGGCAGTTCACCGGCAACAGACAAGGAGCACAGACCCAGCACAGCGATGCCGGCCAAAGCCAGCCTGCGAAGGGTGGACGAAACAAACATGGGCAACCCCCTTTTTGTGATGATATGACCACCATAGGTCACAAAGCGGCAGACATGCTGCCGTTGGGCACAAAAAAACCGCGCGAGACTGCGCGGAAGTGATGGGGTGCTGCGAGCTTGCCCGAAGAAAGGCGACGAAAACAGGCGTCAGCAAACCGTCTGCGGCGACAAGGACATACAGCCCCACCACAGACAGCGTCAGGTCAGACCAGACAGGAGAAGCATATGCCAACTATCCATGTTTTCTCCAGAGATACTGCATCAAATAGAACTCAAGCATACGAAGGAAGGAATATAAAGTAAAGTACTCTCCCCTGTTCGCTTGAAAGTTTTTCAAAAACAAGAGGATTTCGAATCCCTTCCCCCTCGCCGAGAGATCAAAAACAGTCCTGAAAGAAAAAAGGGCGCCCGAAAGCGCCCCTTTATCATCGACGTATCCTTGAGCTGTCTCAGGACAGTCTCTCGAACCGGTACAGGTTAGAACTTGATCTTGCGGTATTCTTCCAGGGCAGCAGACTGCTCCTCGAAGGAAGCGAAACCGGCCTGATGCAGGGCATCTTCCACCGTGCTGCTCCAATCCCAGGTCGCGTAGATGACGGGCTTGTGGAACATGGAGCGGAAGCTTTCCAGCTCGGTGCGGTAGAAGGATTCCTTGGGCGTATCCAGATGTTCACGCAGCTGTTCGTGACGACGCTGCAGTTCGCCTTCGTACCATTCCTGGATATCCTGGGGCAGCGTGTACTTCTTCAGGATGTGGCCATAACCGGCCTCTTCCATCAGCTTGGCAAGACGCTGATGATGCTGCTTGCCCAGCCATTCGCCCAGCTTGGACGTGGGGATGTTCTCGGCTTCCACAGCGGCGATGTCGAACACGGTCTGGAAGTAGGTATCCGGCACCACCGAAGCGGAAACGATACCGGCGATGGCCACCAGGCCGCGCAGGATCACGCTGTTGGAGATACCCTGACCGCAGAAGCCCACCTTCTTGCCGTACTTCTGGCCGGTGAAGATGCTGACCAGGATGGCCCAGACCACGGCGGGATCTTCTTCGTCGTAGATATGGCCCAGACGCGCGTTGTCGCGGTCCGTAGCCAGCACCATCTGGGTCATGTCGTTGGAACCGATGGAGAATCCGTCGAATTCCTGGATGAACTGCTTGGCCAGGATGGCGTTGGAGGGGATCTCCGACATCTGGATGATGCGCAGGCCGTCCTGACCGCTGGTCAGCTTGTGCACCTGGCTCAGATAGGTCCGCATGGAGCGGGCTTCTTCCAGGGTACGCACGAAGGGCAGCATCATCTGCAGGTTGGAACCGCCGTATACGCCGCGGGCCAGCTTGAAGGCTTCGATTTCCCAGTCGTGGATATTGCGGGACACGCCGCGGTAACCCAGCATGGGGTTGTCTTCGTGATGTTCGAAGAGGTTGCCCCCCAGCAGGTTGCGGTATTCGTTACTCTTGAAGTCCGTGGTACGGTACACGATGGTCTTGCCGTAGAAGGCCATGGCAAACAAAGCCAGGTTCTGCGCCAGCGTCTGCACATAGTGTTCCTTGCCGGTGCGGAAGCCACGGGACTTGATGATGGCGCGGATCTTTTCGGGCAGAGCACGCACATCGTCCATTTCCTTCTTCAGGCCACCGCGCAGGCTCACTTCTTCGCGCAGGCGGGCAATATTGCCCAGCAGCGACGTCACCACGGGCAGATCCTTGATGCGCTTCACATGCTCTTCCACCGAAGCCTCTATCTCGGCGATGCGCTTGGCCGATTCGGGATCGGAGGGCGAAAGCAGGGCCAGTTCGTCGTCGTAGCCCATGATGATGCGCACATGATCGGCGAGATCCACAGAGGTCTTGAGGATCTCCAGGCGGCGGGAAGCCATTTCCAGATGCTGGTCGATCTTGTGATCCAGTTCACGCATCTTGCGGTGCTGCAGCAGCACTTCTTCTGCGCTGAGGCTGCGGTCGGCGTCCACCAAGGCGGCGACTTCGGCATTGAGGCCAGTCACTTCACCCACGTATTCACGCAGGTTGAAGTTGAACACGATGAGGCCAGCAGCCATCTGCTCGCGCAGGACCTTGGAAAGGTTGTCTTCCAGTTCCTTGAGCTTGCCCTGCACCACGTCTTCCAGTTCCCCGTTGTCGAAGGCTTCCAGAGCCTGGGGATGGATGCTGATGTTGCCCAGCATGAACTCGGCACGCAGCAGACCCACTTCGAACTGCGGGAACTCGCGCAGACGGGAGAGGAACAGGGCCTGGCCCACGTCCGCCAGCACCAGACCAACCTTGGTCTTGGTAGTGGGCAGTTTGGCCACGTCCATTTCGCCGCCCACTTCGCGCAGGGGCAGCAGACCGCGATACACCCGGCCGCGGGTACCATCGACGGTCACTTCCACGCCATCCAGGGCGCGCAGCACATCCAGACGCTGGATGCCGATGACGGCGGCAATGCCCAGTTCACGAGAGGTAATGGCGGCGTGGCTGGTATCACCACCCACGTCGGCCATGATGGCGGAAGCCACACGCATGCCGGGCACCATATCGGGGTCGGTACGTTCGGCAGCCAGCACATCGCCCTTGGCGACCTTGTTCAGTTCCAGGGCCGAACGCAGGAAGCGCACGGTACCGTGACCGGCACCACGGGAGGCACCATTGCCTTCCACCAGCACTTCGGCATTGGCGGCAGCCTTGGCGTCCACTTCGCGACGGCGCATGAAGATGGTGGTAGGATGCAGTTCCAGCTCTTCGTTCCAGCGGGTCTCGGGGCGGGCCTGCACGAACCACAGTTTGTCGTTGGCGTCGATACAGAATTCCGTATCCATGATCATGCCGCCGTAAGCCTTGCTCACGGCACGCACGCCCTTGGCAACACGCTCGGCCTGGCTCAGGGACAGGGCCCAGCGCAGGGCTTCCAGTTCAGGCACGGGCACTTCACGGGTACCACCGCGTTCGTCATAGACGATCTTCATGTCCTTGCAGCCCATCTGACGGATGACCACTTCGCTGCCGTCATCGCGCTGGAAGACATAAAGTTTGTCGGGGGTCACCTTGCCGCCCACCACAGCTTCGCCCAGACCGTAGCTGGTATCGATGCTGACCAGGTCCTTGCGGGCCGTGCCGCGGCAACCGGTGGACGTATCGGCCGAGAAGGCCGTACCGGAGATCACGGGGTTGATCATCTGCATCATGCAGACGGAAAGCGAGGTATTCTCGATGGCCCATTCCTGCTTGGCGTTGGTGGCGATGGCTTCATCGCCAGTTTCCTCGGCGCGGGCGATGGCATCAAGGATGGCCTCGCGGCGATAGGTCATGGAGCGCAGGTTGTACGCGGAAGCACAGTCCCAGTGGTAGGCTTCCACGACCTTGGCCGGACCCACCATGTTGAGGTAGGTGTCCTGCAGACCGGCAAAGGCTTTTTTGCGGGAGTCTTCACCGGCAGCCGAGGAACGCACGGCCACGGGAGTCATGTCGTCGCCGTTCTCGTTGCAGATGGAGAGGTACGCACCGCGCACGGCCTCATCCACGTCCTGGGGAAGATCCACGGACAGGATGGCGGCCTGCACCATGACAGAGCGTTTGCGCAGCTGGTCGATACCTTCGGGCGAAGTGGCAAAACCTTCCACGATGGTATTGATGAAGGTGCGCAGTTTGGTGTGGGACTGGTCCCCTTCCGCAGCAGCGGCGTCATGGATCTGTTTGCCGAGCTGACGGACGAACTTCTGCAGGAAGTCGGGGTCCTGGTTGATTTCGGGATCATTCCAGTCGATACGGCCGTACTCGCGGTCGACGACCGCGCGGACGATACGCCCGGTAACCTTGGTCTCATCCAGCACCTTGTGAAAGGCGAGCGAAGAGATGGCGCGGAAATAAGGCGCCTGGATACCTTCGATCTGGCTGATGAGGGCCGTGTTGTAGTTCTTGCCACCCACAAGCAGCTCGGCTTCTTCGCCGATCGCCACGATATCGGCGCCGGTCAGCACCAACTTTTTGCGGATAGCTTCCGGGGATTCCTCTTTCTTAGTGGCAGCCGTTTTGGCCATGACTTCCTCCGTTATACCAGGAAAGAAAGCTTTTGATTGCAATCATCATACCCTAGCAGGCACATCCTGTCCACAATGTGGCGCAAATGCGCCACACGGCTTAGATCACGCGGGATCCGCAGTAAGGACAGAAGGAGACATTGTCCATGGGGATAGGCTGCGCGCAGGCTTCATTGCTGCAAATACGAGGCACGGGGCCCAGTTCGACGAGCAGCTCGCCTTCGCGCACAGATACCATCTGCTTGTTTTCCTTGAAGTCGGCCGTCTTCAGCACGCGCTTCACGACACCATCCACAGGAGCCAGCACAGCCTTTTCCTGCTTCATGATGGACACGTTGAACAGTTCCTCACCAGCCTTCACGATGTCGCCGGGGTGGACGTACATGACCCACAGGTCGCCGTTGCTGGGCGAAGCCACATGGAACTTGTTGGCAGGATCCGCCATGGTCAGGCCCTTGGCCTTCTGGCCCGTGGGCTGGGCGACCTGCACTTCGCAGCTCATGATCTCGGAGTCCAGCACATAGCGGCATACGACGACACCGGCATCGTTGGGACGGGAGATGCTCAGCAGCAGCAAGTGGTGGGGCTTGCCACTGCGGTCATTGAAATAGAGATCCTGGCCGGGCTTGAGCCCTTCGAACCAGACATGCAGGGGCAGATTGTTGGGGTCGCCGTACTGCATGCGGAACTGCATGGTCTTGAGGGCATCGGCCGGATGGTTCAGGTACAGGACGAACTCTTCCTTGGTGGGCTTGCGCTTCAGCAGTTCGGTGCAGGCAGCTTCTTCGGCAGCCAGGTTCACGTCCGGCAGGCTTTCCAGAGGCGAGACTTCCGTGCGGTTGGCGATGGCGCTCTTCCACTCGGAGCCAAAGGCGCTCTCGTAGACCCAGTCCGCAGGGAAGCCCAGCGGCAGGCGGCCGAACTTGCCCAGCAGCAGCTTGCGGAAGGCGTCGTTGCAGTCCTGGTAGATGTTCAGGCGGGCCTTGCGCATCTCGCTGGACAGCTCGGATTCGGGCGTACGGGTGACTTCGTTGAGCACTTCCAGCAGGAAGCGGACTTCTTCCTCACCGCCGCGCTTCCAGGCCCCGGTGACCGCCAGGAAGGCAGTGTTCCAGGTGATCTGGGAACCGGGCGTCACGTCATGGTAACGGACGATCTGGCGGGTCCCTTCCAGGAACTTGAGCATGTAGGGCAGCAGGTGGATGTAGCCCTGCTTCATGGCACCTTCCTGCGAGGAGGAGGTGGCACCGCCAGGCATGCCGTGACGGGTCACATCGTAGTCGATGCCCTTGAAGTACGGCGAGCAATAACGGTCATAGTAGGGCATGATCTGCTTGCAGACGAAATTGGCGTCGCGGATGGCATCCTTGTTCAGGTTGCACTTCAGGCCCAGCTCGTCTTCCATGTAGGCCACCGTGGCCAGCACGTCGCCCTGCCCGTAGGAACGGACAGCGGAACCCAGGCCCACGTCGATGATATGGGCGCCGGCCTTGGCTGCGGCCCCGCAGGCAGGGATGAACAGGCCGTCGGTGCAGTGGCGGTGGTAGTGCAGCACCAGTTCGGGCCAGCGCTTGCGCAGGGCCGTCACCAGCTCGGTCATGAAGCGCGGCGGGCAGACACCGGCCATATCCTTGAGGCCAAGGATGATGCTGCGGGCAGCAGCCTTTTCATCGGCGCCCATGATGTCGGCCATCATGCGCAGGATGTTCTCGGTCACACCCAGGTAGTGATTGACGTCAAAGCCCTTGGCCCACGAAAGGGAGATGGCGGGCTGGAAGACCACGTCCTTGCGATCCATGACCACTTCGGCGATGGGACGCATGTTCTCCACATGGTTCAGGAAGTCGAAGCAACGCACCACTTCGTAATGATCACAGATCATCTCGCCGGTAAGGCGCATGAGGTTGCGCGGCTGCGGCGTGTAGCCCAGCACGTTGGTGGAGCGCACCAGCAGCTGCTTGAGGGTCTTGGGAGCGAAGCTCTTCCATTCCTTGGCCTCGGAGAAGGGATAGGTCATGTTGGCCAGCATGGCCACATGGAAGTGGGCACCACCGCCATTCTCGATGGAGAAGTAACCGGCATTGTCCAGATAGGGACCGATCAGACGGTCTTCGGCCAGACGGAACCGGTTACCGGAGTTGGACTGGGTGAAGTCACGCGGCGTGGTATCCGTAAAGTGCACGTAGCCGCTGTCGCGGATGAAGTCCAGCAGAGCGCGGCGGTCTCCCTGGGGATAGGGGGACGGCTGACGGCGCAGCTGGCTGGGGATGGACGGCAGCACCGGATCGAAGGCTCCCAGACGGGGCGTGGTGACGGAACGGTATTCCCCAAGCTGCACATGGGGGTTGTAGCCCTTGGCGGAGATCTCCGCCACCAGACGGGCCAGACGTTCGCTTTCGGGGGCCACGTCCCGGTACTGCATGAGTTCGGGATGGTTGGCAACGAAGTTGGTGTTGATCTCGCCCTTGCGGAACAGGGGATGCTTGAGGATCTGGCGGTGGAAGGGGATGGTGGTCTTGATGCCGCCGATGATGTACTCGCTCAGGGCACGATCCATGATGCCCAGGGTCTTTTCCCAGTCATGGGCATAGGCGATGAGCAGGGAGCCGGCCGAATCATAGTTGGCCGGGAACTCATAACCGGCACTGATGTTGGAGTCCAGACGCACGCCAGGGCCGCCAGGCGACACGTAACGGGTGATAAGGCCGGCATTGGGGGCGAAGTTGTCCTGCGGGTTCTCGCAGTTGATACGCACCTGCATGGCACAGTAGGAAGGGCGCAGGTTCTCTTCGCGGTAGCGCAGTTCGGCTCCGAAGGCCACGGCGATCTGCTCTTCCACCAAGTCGATGCCGTAACGGCATTCGGTGATGCCGTGCTCCACCTGCAAACGGGTGTTGACTTCGATCATGTAGGGCGTGCCGTCAGGCATGACCAGGAATTCCACCGTGGCCAGAGAATGGTAGCCCACAGCGCGCACCAGACGACGGGCATAGTCCTTGAGCTGTTCGCGCAGCTGGCGGGTCATGCCCGACCAGGGCGAAGGCGTGATCTCGACCAGCTTCTGATGATTACGCTGCACGGTGCAGTCGCGTTCGTCAAAGGCAAAGACGTTGCCGTACATGTCGGCGATGACCTGGATCTCGATGTGGCGCACATCGGCCAGGAACTTTTCCACGAACAGGCGCGGGTTGCCGAAGGATGCCTGGGCCATGGTGGAGGCCTTGAAGAAGGCGTCTTCCAGCTCGGCTTCGTTATGGATGGCGAAGATGCCGCGGCCACCGCCTCCGCCTTCGGCCTTGAGCATGATGGGCAGGCCGATCTCGGAGATCAGCTGGCGGGCAGTGGCGATATCCACGGCCCCGTCAGAACCGGGCACCACGGGGATGCCCAGCTTGCGGGCCACGGCGCGGGCCTGCACTTTGTTGCCCAGCAGGTTCATGGCTTCGGCAGTGGCACCGATAAAGGTGATGCCGGCTTCCTTGCAGCGCTGGGGGAAACGGGTGTCCTCAGAGGCAAAGCCCCAACCGGGATGGATGCCGACCACGCCGCGCTGGCGGGCTTTGTCGATGATGCGGTCAATATCCAGGTAAGCGCGGGGATCCGGGCCGAGCAGAATCAGTTCCTTGGCAGTGGATGCTGACGGTGCAGTTTTATCCACATCGGTGGCTGTCATGGCCGCGACGGCGTCAAAACGTTCGCGGATGGAGCGACAGATGCGGCGGGCGGGAATGCCACGGTTGGCGACAAGGATCACCTTGCCCTTGAGAAATTCCTGGACGTCTGCAAAGGATTTGTTGGCCATGCCTTTTTGCCCTTTAGTAATGATGCGAAAGACGCAGGCTTCCGCTGTAAAAAACCTCCTGCCGGCCATTGCGCGACAGGCACAGTCCTCCATCATGGCACAGCCCTGTCAGAATGCCCTCGACGACCTCATCGCCATCGTCGAGACAAACGCAGGACCCGCGCCAGAGCAGGAAGCTCTCGGCGAGATCCTTCCAGTTTTTCTTTAGAGAACCGCCAGTACTATACTCGCAAAACAGGCAGTTTACAAGTTGATACCATAGGCTCTCGGCGGTAAGAAATATTTTTTGTGATTTTTCCAGGCCCGGAACAAGAGCCTTCGCGGGCATGGCAGCCCCGGCGCGCAAGGTCTCTTCCGGCGGTGCCCAGGCGACATTGATGCCGATACCGGCCAGCAGGACACCCGCCCTTTCTTCCAGCAGGATCCCAGCCACCTTGGCGGGAGTGTCCCCATCCAGCACGGCGAGGTCGTTGGGCCATTTGAGGCGCACCTCGAAGCCCAGCTTTCCCAGAGCGGCCGCCAGCATGGCCCCGGTCACAGTAGAGGCAGCGGAACTGGCGAACGGCTCCTGCATGGGGAGCCGCAGCGCCGCATAGATGTTGCCGGCGGGCGAGACCCAGCTCCGGCGCAGCTGTCCCCTGCCCTGCCGCTGGCTGCAGACCAGCACGCTCTGCCAGGGGGCCAGCAGCCCGCGCCGGGCCAGGGTATGCCCCACATCCAGCGCGGACGAAACCTCACCGAAGCGCCAGACTTCAGGCCGCCCGGCCCTTTGCTCCTGCGCTCCGTTATGGCATGATGTCGTCATGAAGACCTACCTTGTTGGCGGTGCCGTCCGTGACATCCTGGGGGGACAGGCACCGGTTGAACTGGATTATGCCGTGGACGGAGACGACGTTGCCTTTCTGGCGGCCCATCCCGATGCCGTCCGCGTGGGGAAAAGCATCCGGGTCTGCCTGTGGCACGGCTGTGAATTCATGCCGCTCCGGGGTGGGGACCTGCCTGCGGATCTGGCCGCCCGTGACCTGAGCATCAATGCGCTGGCCCTGGATGCCGACGGGCACCTGCATGCCCATGCCAGAGCGCTGGAAGATCTGGAGCACAGGCTCCTGCGTCCGGCCTCGCCCGGCGCTTTCCGCAAGGATCCCCTGCGCCTTTTCCGGCTGGCCCGCTTCGCCTGCCATCACCCAGACTGGCAGCTGCACCCAGATTGCATCCACCTCGCAGCGGCGATCCCGGAAAGCGCCCTTGCATCCATCCCGGCGGAACGGGTCGGCAGAGAGCTGCTCAAAGCTCTGGCCCTCCCCTGCCCCGGCCGCTTTCTGGAAGTCCTGGAGCAGCTCCATCTCTGGCGGCCGTGGTTCACGGAACTGGAAGCCATCGCCCGCATCCCCGCCGGGCCTGTGCGCTGGCACAGCGGGTCTGTGCTCCAGCATACCGTCCGGGTCATGAATGCCGTGGCCGGCAACAGCCTGGCCGTCTGGATGGCCTTCTGCCACGATCTGGGGAAATTGCTGACGCCTGAGGAAGAACTGCCCCACCATTACGGACATGAGCAGCGGGGGCTGGCGCTGGTCCACCTGCTGGCCCGGCGTCTGCACCTGCCCGTCCGACAGGAAAAAGCAGGGCTGCTGGCCTGCAAACTGCATATGAAGGCCGGACTGTATGACCGTCTGCGTCCCGGCACACGCCGGGACGTGCTCTGGGCAGTGGCCACGCGCGGCCTGACGAAGGAATTCTGGAGCGTGGTGGACGCCGACAGCAAACAGGGCATCAGCAGCCGGGCTCTGGCGGATACGGCCCTGCTCCGCACCATAGGGCTGCCGCCCCAATGGCAAAACAAGGGAGAGGAATCCGCCCGCAGATTGCGGGAACTGCATTGCCAGGCCCTGGTCGGCAGCAGGACTGTCTAGCCCCAGACCGCCGCCTCGGCCCTGCTCCGGCACCAGTCGCAAAGGGCATCCATCTCTTCGCCGTGATCATATCCGGCCAGATGCCCCACGGAATGCGCCAGCAGACGCAGCAGGTGCTCTGCCGGGTCCTGGCCGTAAAGCAGACATTCCCTATTCAGCGTATCCAGGGAAAGGAGCATCACCCCCGGCAGGCTCGCATCACCGGGAAACGACAGCACATTGGTCGGGCCTGTGCAGCCCATGTAACGCTGATTGGCCCGGGCGATGCAGGCATCGTCCACCAGATGGGCCTCCACAGGGCCCAGCGGACAACCGGCCTCCCGCGCTGCGGAGGTCAGGACATCCAGGACCCTGGCGATCTGGCGCGGGGGCACAGGCAGCAGCCAGGCCCCCGCCGGACAATGATCGATGACCCGGACAGCCGTCATTCCCGCCCCGCCTGTTCTGTACGGGCCAGCTGTTCGGCTTCCAGCTTCTCCGCGGCTTCGACGGCAGCAGCGTCATGAACACGGCCGTGATGATGGCCGCTGTGGCTGTTCTCCGTTTTTTCTTCCGCCTCTTTGACAGTCGGGACGTTCTCGTGTCCTTTGGCTTCGGCCTTGTTCTCGGCCGGACGGGCATCCGCGTTTTTGGCTTCCAGGGCCTTGCCCTCCTGCTTGCCTTCGTTCTTGGCCGGCGGGTAAGCGATGCGCTGGTGGAAGATGCCCGTCAGGATGCGCTGGAAGTTCTCGCTCAAGTAATGCAGATCCTTGAAGGTCAGTTCGGATTCGTCGAGCTGGCCTTCGGAGAAGATCCCCTTGATGATGGTATCGATGTGCGTCCTGATGCGGGCAGGCGTGGGATCCGTCAGCGTCCGGCTGGAGGCCTCCACGGAATCCGCCAGCATGAGGATGGCGGCTTCCTTGGTCTGGGGCCGGGGACCGGGATAGCTGAAATCCGATTCGCGCGGCCGCTCGCCCATATTGATGGCCTTCTGATAGAAGTAGCGGATGACGCGGGTCCCGTGATGCTGGCGGATGATGTCGATGATCTCCTGTCCCAGCTTGTAGCGCTCGGCCAGCTCCGTGCCTTTCTTGACATGGGACGTGATGATGAGCGCGCTCATGGACGGGGCCAGCTTGTCATGCTTGTTGGGGCCCCCGAACTGGTTCTCGATGAAGTATTCGGGATA
>JABLTQ010035023.1_pt1 | contig 22828 bp, 16 predicted proteins | sample 7160101 | NCBI WGS metagenome assembly JABLTQ01 (sample SAMN14651228, study PRJNA627086) | human gut metagenome | isolation source: feces | host: Homo sapiens
ATTCAAGTTTCGCAAGTTCAACTTGCAGTTTTTAATCTATAAATGTCGCAAATATGTTTCATATCTTCCTCCCTGTTGATGATAGCCTGATAGATATCTTCATCAGTCAATCCGAAGAGTTCCGCAACCGCAATGACCAGTTCTTGCATGACGCCCCACATCCTTTCCGCAACGGACAGTTCCAAAGAATCCTTGGTTACGTCCTCAAAGAGCTTTCCCATGGTCTCGTAGGCTGCAAACCTCTTCACTAAGGAAAGGATGTTGTATTGCAAAGCCGTCAGGGATGTCGCCGCGGTTTGCGAGGCGAAGTTTCCGGCCTGGCATTTGCCCAGTCCCAACAGCCCCTTCGCTTCCTTGAACACGACTTCCAAAGACCACCTTTGGGCATAAATCCGGTACGCTTCAAGGAACTCAAGCCGTATGTCCGTGGTCATCAGTCCGTTCCATGCGCCCCGTTTGCTTCTCCTGACAAAGTACAGACGTACCTTGGTATCCGCAAAGGTCACGTCCGCCACGATGTAATAGCAACGCAGTCTCCTGCTGTACTTCCGCCTGCCTTGCCTGTCAAGGTGCCTGATCAAGGCCGGCGCGGTATAGGGCTTCCCGTCCAGACAGTATTTTGTCCTGCTGTTTTCTCCCACCTTGATCATGCCCAGGTAATCGCACTTGACGTGACGGGAGCGGATGAACCGGATGACATCCTTGCAGGCGAACCAGCTGTCTGCCAGCACATACCTGAACCTGACCCCTTTGCGGATGGCGCGTCCTATCATGGCAATCATCAGGTCGGTTTTCTTTGCCGTGTATTCATCGATACGCTCCTGCAAGGCGTCGCCGCTGTCACGTCCTTTGGTGAAACGTCTTGCGAGCTCTTCATCGGACATCCCGAACTTTCCATCCTTTCCTTTTTCACCCAGCAGTGCAAAATCCAGAAGCATTTGGGTTGTCCCGTCCGTGACGGCAAGGAACAAAGCCTTGAAACCGAGGATGAACCTGTGATGGACATGGGAAAACACCCTGCCGATGTTCTCCATGCGCCGTCCCGTCTTGGGATAGTCCGTGTCATCGACTATCAGGCAGACCGTGCCTTCCTTGCGCCCGGAACGGAGTCTGATCTTCGACCAAAGCTGAAGGGTGAGGTGATAGACGGACTTCCGCCAATTTATCTTGGGATTACTCATGAAGCGGTAGAACACGTCTTTCTGGCATCCCAGCAAGCCGCTTAAGGAAGACCCGGTGAAACGATAAGGGTTACGGACCATGAAACACGGGAACAACAGCAAAGCCTGGAACACCTGCAACAACGGATACACATTGTTGCACTTGCTCTTCATGCCGAACAAGGTGGATTCATTCATTTTTAACCATTTGATAACGTCCAGTATGGAATACATCGCTTTATGTGCGTCATTTTTTCTAAAAAATGAGCTGATTTCTGAAAGAAAGTCTGTAACTTTGTGCAAGGGCATAGGGCTGAGTAATGTTTTGATTTGCAACTATAAAATTACTCATTTTCTGCGATATGCGGAAATCCCTGTGCCCCTTTTATATCCCAAGAAGAAGGTTTTCTATTAACTTGCGAAACTTGAATACTATAATTACATATTGGAGAACTTTAAGTTAAATGGGAAGCCAAATCCGTTACCCAATTTGCCTACGGGCGAGGATGTCATCAAACTTCCTATTGAGGGTGTAAAATTCGCATATAAAACTTATCATCCTGGATATGCACCCAAAGAAGCTAATACATTTCATTGGAAACTTTACGATGCCATTCTTAAGGATATCAAAGAAAATATCGACCAACTATTGGAGAAAGAATAACCTGTGAACCACTTTGGCATAACTTGACCTCATCTTTGCATTGAAACAGACGGAAAGATGAGGTTTTGTTTTTCCTATGTGTAATCTAAAACCGAAAGAATATGGAAAAGAAAAGCAAAGTGGTGAGCAAACGTTTGCGAAAGCAACTGGATGAGTTGGAGCGGGGCAAACGATATGATGAAGCTACCCAACTGTTGGAACCTATTGCCCGCCGAGGCAATGCTGATGCACAATACGAGATGGGAGAACTGCTTTACCATAAAATGGTACATGAAGCGGAAGCAGTAGTCAGAAATTACTCTAAGATTGAGAAAGTAATATTTTGGTTAGACTTGTCAAGGAAACCAGAATTATGTAAAGCTGATTTCTCTGATTTTAACAAAATGATTAATTGGTACGAGAAAGCTGCTAAGCAAAAACATATTAAGGCAATGGTAGAACTTGCCGAATGGTATACTCCAATACGTTGCGGTTCATCTGCTAAACATGTAATCAAGCAGTCACCGTTCTTTACCCTGAAATGCAATTTCAATCATGCATTGTCCTTATAATTGAACGAAGTAAGAATATGTTTCTACAAACAAAACTTCCATCCAAGAAACCTGAGGATGTAGAGAAAGCCGTGGTAAGACTTTTGCTCCCCTTCAAAAAACATGTGTATACTATCACAACAGATAATGGAATTGAATTTCGTAATCACAAGGCTATATGTAAAGCTCTGGATTGTACTGTGTATTTTGCAGATCCATATTGTTCGGGACAAAAAGGGGCAATTGAGAATATGAATAAAATACTTCGGGAATATTTCCCTAAAGGTACAGTTTTCAGACAGGTGTCTCAAGCGGAACTGAACAAAGTACAATATCAAATTAATGATAGACCGCGTAAAAAACTAGGGTTTTCAACCCCCAAAATCGAGTTTTATAAAAGTATTTGCTAATTTTGCACTTGCCACTTGACTCTACAATGCTAGAAATAGGTTAACTAAATATAGTATTTGATATATTTTCACTATATTTGTATCATATTAGCCTTTGTGAAATTTAAGGATGTAAGTGTCCGTTGATTTAATATATGAAGATAAATTTAAAATATATCTTATTAGTCATATCTTTTGTGTTGTCTATTTCTGCTTTATATGCCGAATCGTTTGACGGTATGTTTAGTGTTCGTCACATCGGGCGCACTGATGGATTGAGTAGCGAAAGAGTATTCTCGATAGTTGAGGATAATGACAATGTGATGTGGATTTCAACCAGAACTGGAGTGGACAGATATAATGGTCGTACAGTAAAGAATTATTCATTGTCTGCCAATTACTATTATGGTGATTTGGCAGGGAGAATAATCAGGCTTTATTTTGATAATAAACTGGGACTTTTGGCATACGATCATACCGGGAGAATATATAAATATCAACCGAATACGGACAGCTTTGAGTTGTATTTGTTTTTGGGCGAGTATATTGAGGGGGAAATTATTCTTAATAAAATATTTTCAGATGAAAATGGAACGCTTTGGTTTGGATTGAGTAGAGGATTATATTCAAAAAAGTCAGACGGTGCTTTATGTTGCGTTTTAGAAGACAATTATATAAATGATATAGCATGTTTATGTGATTCTTTATTTGTTGGTACATCGAATGGAGTTTTTCGTTTATCATGTAGGGAAGATTCTGTTTCAAATCAACTTGTTGAAGATAAAAATGTACAAACTCTTTATTTCGATAAGTCTGAAAATAAGTTGTGGATTGGTACTTTCAACAGCGGATTGTGGACTCTGGATCTCGGAAATTATTCATTACATCGTATAAAAGGTCAACATCTGTCTTTTTTTAATCCTATTCGCGCCATTACTCCTTATGACAATAACAGAATACTTGTTGGAATAGACGGTGGTGGAGTATATTTTGTGGACAAACATACCTCAGAAACAAAGTTGTTTGTAAATACAGAGGATAGTGGGGAGTTCTTTTTACGTGGCAATGGAATCTATGCCGTAACCAAAGACTTTCAGGATAATATATGGATAGGCAGTTACACTGGTGGAGTGTCTGTGGCTATTTCTTTGAAGTATCCTATCAATATAATGACACATGAACGGGGAAATCCGCAGTCGTTGGTAAATAATAATGTGAATGATATAGAGGAGAATATAAATTATGATTTGTGGTTTGCCACGGATGATGGTATAAGTATTAGGAATAAGTCAGATCATCGTTGGAAACATATATTAAAATCTATTGTAATAGTAGACTTATGTAGTTCAGGCGATGGAAATATCTGGGCTGGAACTTATGGAGACGGTTTGTATCTGATAGATAAAGACGGGCGTGTGATAAGACATCTTACCCAGAAGCCGGAAGGACTTACTACAAATTATATTTTCTCGGTGAAGGAGGACAAGGACGGAGATCTTTGGATTGGGGGACTTGACGGAAATTTAATTATAGCCGACAAACAAGGAAAACGTAAAAATGAGTTTGATATAAACTGGGTTCATTCCATAGAAGAAGTTGATTCTTTGAGAATGGCCGTTGCTACAGTAAATGGTTTTTGTATTGTAGAAAAATATACATCTCAGTTCAGACGTTATGCCACAACCTCTGAGTTCAATGATAAGAATGTCAGTGCTTATATCATTACAATGTTGTTTAATGGTGACGGTACTGTATGGCTTGGCACTGAAGGAGGTGGTCTGAATCTGTATGATATGAATTCAGGTGATGTAAAGATCATTACCACTAAAGAAGGCTTGCTGTCCGATGACATATATAGCTTGCAACGTGATAATAAAGGTCGTATTTGGGCAAGCACAGGTAAAGGTCTTGCCGTTGTAAATGGCCTGAAGGTTTCAAATCTGAATTATATTCATGATACAGATAAGACATATAATAAATCGGCATGTATCAAACTTTCTGATGGTAGGTTTGCTTATGGAAGTACTTATGGGGCTATTTTTATAACTCCTGGCGCGATGGCTGTTGAGGAATACGACGCGCCTGTCAGGATAACAGATTTAAAATTGGAGTATATCTCTCCTGAGAAGGAAATACAGATGCGTCCGTCCATTTATGCTATGCTCATGGATAAGAAAGTTGATCTTGATTACAGTTATAATTCATTTTCTGTTACTTTTGAGTCAATAAATTATCGTTTTCAGCATGATATAGCTTATCAGTATATTCTTGAAGGATATGAAAAATCATGGAGTGCGGTGTATTCGAATGGAACTGTCAGATATACTAATGTATCGCCGGGAATGTACACATTAAAAGTCAGAAGTTTGAGAAAAAGTAATGGAGAAATCATTTCAGAAGCTTCGCTTTCAATAAACATTGATCAGCCGTGGTGGAATTCATGGTATGCATGGATAATATATTTGTCATTAGTTTTCGGTATATTTTATTTCATACTTAGATATAAGAGTAATCAGCTTCAAAAAAGACATAATGAGGACAAAATAAAGTTCTTTGTAGAGACAGCACACGATATACGGACTCCTGTAACACTTATCATGGCTCCTTTGGAAGACCTTAGTAAGAAAAAAGACCTTTCGGATGATGTAAGTTACTTGTTGGAAACTGCGCGTAATAATACACGTAAACTACATGCGCTTGTAAGTCAATTGCTTGAGTTTGAGAAAATAGATACAAATAAGAAAAATGTAACTCTTAAACCTGTAAATATCAACGATTTGTTAGTGAAGGAATGTGTAAGCTTCCAGTCATATTGTGATAAGAAACAATTGCATATAAAGATATCTTTGCCTGAACATGATGTGTTTGCAATGGCAGATGAGCAGATGATGGAAATGTTGCTTGACAATCTTATTTCGAATGCTTGCAAATATACCTTGGCAAATGGGACAATCAGCCTGTCACTTTTATCTGATAAAAAGAATGTAGTTATAGAGGTTCAAGACACAGGTATTGGCATTCCGGCTGATGCCGGCAGACAGCTGTTCAAGAATGTTTATCGTGCTGTTAATGCAAGACAGACAAACGAACCCGGCACAGGATTCGGGCTGTTGCAGGTACAGCGTTTGGTGAATATGATGCATGGCAAAATTTCATACAAATCTGAAGTAAACAAGGGCAGTACGTTCTATGTTACGTTACGCAATGCTGATATTGATTCTTCTTTTGATAATAATGTTATACATAAACAGATATCTCCGGTTATAGAAAATAGAACTGAGTATATTGGTGATGATTCTGAAAATATTAAAGAATCTTTGGATACATTGCTTATAGTCGAGGATAATGATGAACTACGCTGTTATTTAAAGAAGATTTTTGAACGTGATTATCGGGTTATAGATGTATCTGATGGAAGTAAGGCTTTGGAATGTTTGGCAGAAGAATATCCGGATCTTATTCTGTCGGATGTTATGATGCCTGGTATCCAGGGTGACGAGCTTTGTCGTATAGTAAAGAAAAATCCACAAACATCCGGCATACCGTTTATATTGCTTACTGCCAAGGTAACCCATGATGCCATGGTTACCGGTCTGAAAAGTGGAGCGGACGACTATATTCCTAAACCTTTCAGTGCAGAAATTTTAAGATTGAAGGTTCATAGTATTCTCGAAACCAGAAATCATCTTCGTGAATATGTTCTGAAAAATGTGGTGGCGCAAATAGAGAAAAATGAAACTGTTGGCACTGATACTTTGAACAATGATGATGAAATACGGCAAACAGACGAGGGCAATGTTCAGAATGATACAGTACCGGTATCAGAGGATGATTTGAATTTTATTAAGCATGCAACACAACTCGTCATGGATAATATGGATGATGAAGAATTTAATATTAACCAATTGTGCCAGGAAATGGCCATGAGCCGTACCTTGTTCTACAACCGTTTGAAATCACTTACAGGAAAGGCACCGCAGGACTTCATACGTCTGATTCGCCTTCAGAGGGCGGCAGAACTGTTGAAACAAGGAAAGCCTGTGGCAGATGTAGCCGCTGAAACCGGATTTGTGAATTCTAAATATTTCAGTATATTGTTCAAGAAACAATTTGGTATATCACCAAGCAAGTTTCTGGAGCAAAACTAATAGATAGTTCTATATTTATATTACGGGCTGACAAATCAATAATGTCTTATTTATGAACATTTATTGATTTGTCAGCCCGATTTTTATATGTTTTCTTGGTTAAAAAGCAAAAATGATAGATTTCAACCCTTTTCTGTCAGCATTCAAACCCTGAAAAACAGGATTATACCCAATTTTACCAACAGCTTGGAAGCTGAATGTAATCTTTAGTTAACAGTAAAAGAGAAAGTGAAAATACATAATGTTTAACCAAAAAACTATCGGTAATGAAAACAGTAATTTTATTTCTATTATTCTTTTTGGGAGTAAATCTGCAATCGTGTTCGACAAATAATGAACCGGTAAAGCCTGATAATCCGGAAGAGGAAATCAAAGATGATAATGAAGGACAGGAGGAGGAACCTGAGCTGCCTGATGAGCAACCAGGAGAAGAAGATGAACCCTCGAAACAGTGGAAACTTGTGTTTACAGAAGATTTCAACACATTTGATAATTCTGTTTGGACAAAAGAGACTCATGAGCCTGGGTGGGTGAACAATGAACTTCAGGAATATATTGAAGAGTGTGTAAGTGTCGGGAAAGACGGTGACAAGACAGTGCTTGTTTTGACTGCCAAGAGAGAAGGAGATAAATTTTATTCTGGTCGTGTAAACAGCAAAGGCAAGAAAAGTTTTCAATATGGTAAAGTAGAAGCAAGTATAAAACTCCCTAAAACAGCAAACGGATTATGGCCTGCATTTTGGATGATGGGCGACAACGATAGGCAGTGGCCTGCCTGTGGTGAGATTGATATAATGGAGATGGGAGAAAAAGCAGGCATAGCCAATAATACAACAGAAACATATATCAATACCGCAATTCATTATGGTCCTAATGTCGAAGGACATGAACAGGTATTCCAAACCAAGACAATGGAGAAAAGTCTACAGGATGGCAACTATCATGTCTATTCTTTGGAGTGGAATGAAAATGAACTTATCGTAAAGGTTGATGATATATTAATTAAGACATTCAATATCGGACCTGACAGTGGTCGTTTTGAGTATTTTAATGATAAATTCTATTTATTGCTTAATCTTGCAGTTGGCGGAGATTTTCCAGGCATTACAGATCCGGCACAGATTACAGCATTGAAGGATGGAGAAAAAGCCCAAATGTTTATCGACTGGGTGAAAATATATAATTAATCTTAATACTATTACTTATTAAAAACTTATGAGAAGATTAAACTACAAGTACACATTGTATTGCGGTACATTGTTTCTATCCCTTTTTGGAGGAATGCCGCAGTTGAATGCTGGGGTTACGGAAAATAATCTTTCAGTAATGCAACAAAGCCGACAAGTGTCAGGTAATGTCAAAGATGCTATGGGAGCTATAATCGGTGCTTCTATTGTTGAAAAAGGTACTACCAACGGAACCATTACCGATATGGATGGTAATTTTGTCTTGAATGTGCAACAGGGTGCTACACTGGTTATAAGTTTTGTAGGCTACAAAACAAAAGAAGTAAAAGTTGGTACTGCACCACTGGATATCACCCTAGAGGAAGACAGCAAGGTTTTGAGTGAGGTCGTTGTTACCGCATTGGGTATCAAACGTGAACGTAAGGCACTTGGTTATGGTGTTGATGAAGTTAAGGGAGAGGCTTTGACAAAAGCTAAGGAGACTAATGTGATTAACTCTATGGCTGGTCGTGTTCCAGGTCTGGTTGTCAGTCAGACTGCAGGTGGTCCTTCAGGCTCTACACGTGTGCTTTTGCGTGGTAATACAGAAATGACAGGAAACAACCAACCTCTGTATGTCATTGATGGAGTACCTTTGGATAATACAAACTATGGCAGTGCCGGTACGGAAGGAGGTTATGACTTGGGTGACGGTATTTCAAGCATTAACCCTGATGATATAGAGAATATGTCTGTTCTTAAAGGTCCTGCTGCTTCAGCGTTGTATGGGAGCCGTGCCAGTCACGGTGTAATTCTTATCACAACAAAGAAGGCTAGCGGTAAGGATGGTGAACGTATGAGTGTTGAGTATAATGGTACAATGACATTTGAAACTCAACTTGCTAAATGGAACGAAGTTCAGCAAATATATGGTATGGGTAGTGATGGCACTTACAGTATAAATGCTGTTGCAAACACAAATAAGAGTTGGGGACCAAAAGCCGACGGTTCAAATATGCTGGATTATTTTGATGGTGTTTCGCGTCCGTATTTGATAATTCCTGATAATGTATCAGGTTTTTTCCGTACAGGTTTGACTGCAACAAATACATTGACTTTAAGCTCAAGTCATGGAAAGTCGGGAGTACGTTTCACTTACACCGATATGCGTAATAAAGATATAGTTCCTAATACCAATATGAGCCGTAACATATTCAATTTGCGTGCCAATACGAGTATGGGAAAAGTAGATCTGGATTTCAGTACAAACTATACACGCGAATCGGTAAAGAACCGTCCGGCTCTTGGCGACAGCAAAGGTAATGTCGGTAAAAACCTTATGACTCTTGCCACTACATACGATCAGGAATGGCTGAAAACATATCAGGATGCAAATGGTGAATACTCTAATTGGAATGGTTTGGATCCATATAATGTAAACCCTTACTGGGATGTTTACAAAAACTCGAACCAATCTGATAAAGACCAGTTCCGTTTCAATGGTAAGGCAATATGGAACGTTGCTGACCATTTTAAGCTTCAAGGTACTGTCGGAGCTGAATTCAACTGGTTTAAGTTTGAGGATTTCAAGGCTCCTACTACTCCTGGCTATGAAGCAGGCAGATTGCAGATAAGCAATTTCAGAAACCGTATGTACAACTTCGAAATGTTGGCTCTATATAACAACTCCTGGGGGGATTTCGATTTCAATGCGACATTGGGTGCCAACTTGTATAAAGTGAATAATGAGACTACAATCACTACAGCTCAGGATATGAAGATACGTGAAACTGTGGCGCTCATGAGCTTTAATGAAACAAGTGTGGAACAGAATTATTACAGAAAGCAGATAAATTCTATTTATGGTGCAGTAAATGTAGGATGGAGACACCTGATATATCTTGATGCTACATTGCGCGGAGACCGTTCTTCCACATTGCCTTTGAATAACAATACATATATCTATCCTTCATTCTCAGGTAGCTTTGTATTCTCTGAACTTATCAAGAATCACAATCTTCTGCCTTACGGTAAACTACGTGTTTCTTGGGCGCAGGTTGGTAGCGATACAGATCCTTATCAGTTGGGACTGGTATATACGAAATCTAAATTTACTTATCCAGGATATACTTTAGGTTCTATCAGTAACAGTACTATCCCTAATCGTGATTTAAAGCCTACAAGAACCAATTCATACGAAATGGGATTGGAATTGAAATTCCTGAATAACCGTATTGGTTTGGATTTTACTTATTATAATCAGACTAGTAAAAACCAGATTATGGCGATGGCGAGTTCATGGGCTTCCGGTTATACATATCGTATGATTAACGCTGGAGAAATCCAGAATAACGGTATTGAAATAGCTTTGAACACTCGTCCTATCCAGACAAAGGACTTTTCATGGGACTTGAACATCAACTTCTCCAAGAACAATAACAAGGTTAAGGAGTTGGTTGACGGTATTGATTTGTTCGAGCTGGAAAAGGCTACATGGCAGGATGTTCAGGTAGCAGCTGTAGTAGGAGAAAATTTTGGTTCTATCATTGGTCCTGATTTCAAACGCAATGAAAATGGTGATATCTTGATTGATCCAAGCACCGGTTTGCCACAATACGACAATAGCAATCATATTTTGGGTAACGCTTCATGGGATTGGACAGGTGGTGTAGTAACGAACTTCACATACAAGAATGTTTCACTTGCTGCTGTATTCGATATTAAGGTTGGCGCCGATTTGTATTCAATGTCTGCCCGTGCCGCATACGAATCTGGTAAAGCATTGGAAACATTGGAAGGACGCGAAGAATGGTATAAATCAGAAGAACAGCGTAAGGCTCTTGGTATCAGCGAAGCAAACTGGACACCTACAGGCGGTTTCATTGCCCCAGGTGTAATAGACAATGGTGACGGAACATATCGTCCTAACGATATTTACGTAAATCCTGAGGATTATTGGATGAATATCAGCCGTTATGCACCGTCAATGTTCGTTTATGATAACTCGTATATCAAATGTCGTGAAATCACATTGAGCTATTCGTTACCAAAGACATGGTTGAAGAATAAGGTTCAAGGATTGACAGTGTCTTTCGTTGCACGTAATCCGTTTATCGTTTGGAAAAATATTCCTAATATCGATCCTGATTCGAACTATAACAATACTACAGGTATGGGTATGGAATATGGCTCATTGCCTTCACGTAAAAGCTATGGTTTCAATGTCAACGTTAAGTTCTAATTAATCCTAAATCATTTCAAAAAGAAATACACAATGAAACGTTACAAATCATATATAAAAACAGCAATGTGCATGGCATTAGCACTTGCTTTTACAGCTTGCAGTGATGAATACATGAATGACATGAATACAGACCCGTCGAAAGCTGAAAATATTGACCCAAATTCACAGTTGACTTTTGCCGAACTACAGACATACGGCGACCTTGGAATGATAGAAATATACCGAAGCTATATAGGTGCCTTTACGCAGCAGCTTATGGGATGTTGGAATACAACAAACTACGGAGGTCAGCACAAAATTGACAATAACGAAATGAATCGTTTTTGGACAAATCTTTATACTACAGGAATCAAGAATCTTGTAGATGCTGAGGTAAAGACAGAAGGTGACGAGAACAAAGTGAACATACATGCCGCTGCTGTGATTTACAAAGTATATCTTATGTCTATCATAACAGATACATACGGTGATGCTCCATACTCAGAGGCAGCCAGAGGTTTTATCAGTGGTATAACAAGTCCACGTTATGATACACAAGAGGAAATCTACAACAGTTTCTTTACAGAACTGACTGAAGCCGCTGCCGCTTTAGACGATAAGAAAGATGAAATCACAGGTGATGTGATATTTAATGGAGATATAAGAAAATGGAAAAAGCTTGCAAATTCTCTTCGTATGCGTTATGCTATGCGTATATCTGATGTTTCTCCACAGAAGGCGCAGGAAGAGTTTGAAAAGGCATTTACAGATCCTGCCGGCTATATGACAAGTGCTGATGATGACGCATTGATTGAATATATGGAGCTTACATTCAATTTTGGTCAGGAAGCATATACAGATTACAGACGTAACGCTTTGTCACAGTTGTATTTTGGTAATGACCCTGCAAATAATCAGACTTATATCTGTTCTACTTTCTTCAATACTTTGAAGGACAATGACGACCCTCGTACTTTTGCACTTACCCGTTGTTATTTCGACAAGGGTCTGACTCAGTCAAATCCTAATAACCGTATTGATCTGACAGACGAAATGCTGGAACTGGGTGCACAGTTCAACCCTTCTAAACCGGGTGAATTCTGGTATGAACCATGGCCGGATAATGGATATTGGAGTGAAATTATAGCGGACCTTAAAGAAAGGTATCCTGACAATACGAATTACTCAAATCCATGGTTACAGGATGCTACCCGTCCTAAATTGGCCCAGAATTTCCTTAAATCTGACAACCCGGGTGTTGTGATGACATACGCTGAGGTTGAGTTCCTATTGGCCGAGGCTAAGCTTAAAGGATGGAACGTAGGTGCTACATCTGTTGAGCAGCATTACGAAAATGGAGTTAAGGCTTCGATGGCATTTCTAGTTGATAACTATGATTGCGAAATTGACGATCAGGATATAAACGATTATATAGCAAATCACCCTATTTCTGCTCTTAGTGACGAAGGCAAGAAAGAAGCAATAAATACTCAGGCTTGGATTCTTCACTTCCATAATCTGTCAGAATGTTGGGCTAACATACGTCGTTCAGGATATCCAAAGCTGAAATCTCCTGCAGAATATGGTTATGCGGCAGACAAGCTTACTGGTGGATACGACATTCCTGTACGTTTGTGCTATCCTATACTTGAGTCTTCTTACAACAAGGAAGGTTATCAGGAAGCTTTGGACCGTATGGGTGGAACTAACAGTTGGAATATTCCTGTATGGTGGGATAAAGAATAAAAATCTAGTACACTAAACAATTTAAATTTCGTATTAAAATGAAAAATATATATTGGATATTATTTATATTGCTCGGTGCAGGTTTCTCTTTTACATCTTGTAGTGAAGAAGAGCCATTTTCTACTGCAACAGCAGATGACGAGCCTCGTATCATAGCTCCTACGTTTCCGGAGCGTGACGCTAATGGTGGACTGGGAACTATTTCTGAAATAGACAGGGATGTATTGTTCTCAATAACGGTAACAACTACGCCTGCTGATTTCACTTCTGTGGTTTGGACTCTTGACGGTGAAGAAGTCGGAACAGAAAAGACGCTCGAGATGAATCTTAATGCCGGTGTTTATCATCTTAGGGTTGATGTCTCAACTCCTGTAGGAAAAACAACTTTCCGTGAAGGACTTGTAAAAATAAAAGCTTTGGCTGAAGATCCTCAGAGTGAAGAAGTAATATCTGAACGTATTGTCGCAACTGGAGGATGGGCACGTCTTAGTGGAACAAATCTTGAAAAGGTTGCAAAAGTAGCATTAAAGCAGATAAACATTGCCGAGTCTAAAACTAATCAGGAAGTGGAAATCTCTGATATAACATACGTGGAATCAGATGGTTATATTGAATTTAAAATTCCTTCAGAATTGTCTGACGGTGAGTATCGTGTGGTATTTATTGATGTGGAAGGCAATAGATACGGTGCTAATACAATGGATGTTACTTCCCGGCCGTTGATAACTGCAGGACCTGAAAACAAGCGTCCTGATGCTGAGTGGACTATTACCGGTTTGAATCTTGACAAGGTCGTTTCGTTGTCATTGGGTGGAAATACAATCACTACATTCGTTGAACAGTATTCAACTCGTCTTACATTCATTTCACCTGCAATTGCAGACGGAGATTATGTATTGACAGGTATATCCAAATCCGGAGAAAATGTTAGTTTCTTTATTGATGGTGAGATAAAGACAGAACTTGCAGTTACGGTAAAAGACTCTCCATTGGAAGTTGAATTATGGAATGGACATCATTATGTATCATGGGATTTACCTGAAGGTGATCCAAACAGGTTGTTTGATGCGGTGCAGAATGATGTGAAGAATTTGCCTGTAGGAACAAAATTAAAGGTATATTACTCAATTAAATCTGATGATAGCTATCATAAAATCAGATTCTCTTCCGGATGGTGGACAGAACTTCCCGGGTACCCTGAGTTTGATGTTTATGCGGACGGTGTTAGTGACATAATTATGTCACATGAGATACTTGACTTGTTGAATTCGCAAGATGGATTCCTTTGTGTAGGTTTCGGATATTACGTTGATAGAATTACTTACGAAGAATAATTTATTTACCAAGAAAAAAATTAATAAATATGAATTTAAGAAAAGTATTATTTGTATCGTCAATAATAGGAAATGCTGCCTGCTTCGTACAGGCGGCAACTCCTGTCAGTTTGACGAAAGATACAGAAATAGAGAAGAAGGTTGAAGCTACATTAGCGGGAATGACCTTGGAAGAAAAGGTCGGACAGATGACAGAACTGTCAATAGATGTTCTTGGCAATGTGGTGGGCGGAGAGTTCAAACTGGATAAGGAAAAAGTAAAAAATGCAATTGGAAAGTACAAAGTCGGATCTGTACTGAATGCTCCCGGACCGGTTGCTCAAAGCCGTGAGAAATGGAAAGAAATCATCGGTTATATTCAGGAAGTATCTATGAAGGAAATAGGTATTCCTTGTATTTACGGCTTGGATCAGACTCATGGTACTACTTATACCCTTGGTGGAACGCTTTTCCCGCAGAATATCAATCTTGGTGCATCCTTTAATCCTGAACTGACATACGAGTCGGCCGTTATAACTGCATACGAGACACGAGCAAGCAACTGTCCTTGGACTTATTCACCAACGGTGGATATGGCAAGAGATCCTCGCTGGTCGCGTGTTTGGGAAAATTATGGGGAGGACTGTCTGGTTAATGCCATAATGGGCAGTGAGGCTGTTCGTGGTTTTCAGGGAGATGACCCTAATCATGTTTCAGAAGACCGTGTAGCTGCTTCTGTCAAGCATTACCTTGGTTACAGCATGTCCCGTACTGGTAAAGACCGTACTCCTGCATATATATCAGAATCTGATTTGAGAGAGAAGTGTTTTGCTCCGTTTAAGGCTTGCGTAGAAACTGGTGCGCTGACAATAATGGTAAACAGTGCTTCCATTAATGGTGTGCCTGTGCATGCCAACAGGCAGTTACTCACAGAATGGCTTAAAGAAGATCTGGAATGGGACGGAATGTTGATTACCGACTGGGCGGATATTAATAACCTATATACTCGTGAAAGAATAGCAGCCAACAAAAAGGAAGCTATTGAAATTGCCATCAATGCGGGTATCGATATGGCTATGGAACCTTACAATCTTGATTTCTGTACACTGTTGAAGGAATTGGTAGAAGAGGGAAGAGTGCCGATGAGTCGTATTGATGATGCCGTACGTCGTATTCTCCGTCTGAAATACCGTTTGGGACTTTTTGAAAAACCTAATACTGACTATAAGGATTATCCTAAATTCGGCAGTAAGGAACATGCAGCAATCGCACTTAGAGCAGCCGAAGAATCGGAAGTATTGCTGAAAAACAATAATAACATATTACCATTGGCAAAAGGTAAGAAAATCCTCGTGACAGGTCCTAATGCAAATTCAATGAGATGCCTTAACGGCGGATGGAGTTATACATGGCAAGGACATCTTGCCGACCGTTTTGCAGGTGAGTATAATACCATCTACGAAGCTGTAAGCAACAAGTTTGGCACTGATTTGGTAACCCTAGAACAAGGAGTTACATATGTTGCCGAAGGAGCGTATTACGAAGAAAGCACTCCTGAAATAGAAAAAGCTGTGGCTGCAGCAAAGAATGTAGATGTAATCATCGCATGTATAGGCGAAAATTCATATTGCGAGACTCCTGGAAATCTGGCAGACCTTGCAATCTCTGAAAACCAGCGTAACCTTGTTAAAGCTCTTGCTACGACAGGCAAGCCTATTGTTCTTGTAATAAATGGCGGTCGTCCACGTGTTATAAGTGACATTGAACCTTTGGCAGACGGTGTAATCAATATCTTGTTGCCTGGTAATTATGGTGGAGATGCATTGGCAAATATCCTTGCCGGTGATGCAAATCCAAGTGCTAAGATGCCATATACATATCCAAGAAACCAAGCTGAACTTACTACATACGATTATCGTGTAAGCGAGGAAATGGATAAGATGGAAGGTGCATACGATTATGATGCTGTAATTTCTGTTCAATGGCCTTTCGGTTACGGTTTGAGTTATACTACTTTTGATTACAGGAATCTGCGTGTGAACAAAGATACTTTTACTGAAAACGAAAAACTGGAATTTACAATAGACGTTACAAATACTGGAAAGATTGCAGGTAAAGAAGTTGTAATGTTGTTCAGCAGCGATTTGGTAGCATCGCTCACACCAGAGAATCGCAGGCTGCGCGCATTCAAGAAAGTGGAATTACAGCCAGGTGAGACCAAAACTGTAACATTGACTATCAAAGGAAGTGATCTTGCTTTTGTAGGTGCTGACGGAAAATGGATACTTGAGAAAGGTGATTTCCGTATGCAGGTAGGAAATCAAGTCTTGAATATTAAATGTTCTGATACACATAAATGGGAAACTGCTAATATCTGTGTTAATAAATAGCATTGTCTGATTGCTTTTAACGAGCCTGGTCATTTTGAAATTGTAGATTCCAAAACGAAGTGCAACGTTTTGGTCTTTAAAAGTAGTAGATTCAAGGAGGAAAGTGTTAACTTTGTCTCGTGAATCAAAGAGGAGGCGAGCTCTGCTGAGGAGCAACTCAACCAAGCAATAGATTCATGTACCACACTGAAATAGTGTAAAGGAGCGAGGCTGTCTGATTTCAGCCCCGCTTTCATTATTTTAGGAGGTATGTATGGCTAAGAAAACCTTTCCCTGTGGCAATGCAAAAAAACAAAAAGGGAGACCGAAGTCTCCCCAAGATTAATTAACTTTGTATTGCTTATGTACAATCAATTAACCCTTGCGCAAAGGTACACAATTTCTACCATGCGCCAAAATGGTTTTTCATTAAAAGCCATAGCAGACGAATTAAACCGTATTGAAGAGGAAGCAGCCATATCCTCCGGTAATCCTCTTCCCGAAAAGAAACGTTCAGCATCCACCATTTCACGTGAGTTGAAGCGTAATAGGACAAAGACCGGTAGATATAATCCCAAACAGGCTGATGAAATGGCCCGTGAAAAGAGGGAGCGAATAGTACGCAACACAGCAATAAAACCTGGGGTGCTGGAGCTTGCCATAAAGTTACTCAAAGGGAAAGGATGGTCTCCGGAACAAATTTCAGGACATCTGAAAAAAGAGGGGAAACGCATATCTAAGGAACGTATCTATCAGGAAATCAGAAGAAAGCCTGAGCTTTCAAAATATTGTCATCACTATATGAAATACAGGCGTCACCAGGCTAAGCCATATAAGACAGCAGGAAAAAGCATGATTCCTGACAGGGTATCCATCCATGAAAGACCGGCAGAAGCCAATGGAAAAAGATTTGGAGACTGGGAGATGGATTTAGTTATTGGAGCAGAGCAAAATAGTGCAGTTCTTACAAAATTTAAGATTAGTGAAAGAGTTCTTACTGGGTTTTATCAGACCGTCCTTTATCCATTTATTGACCGATGCTTGAGTTGTCCTCATCCATTTGGCTAAATGAACATTTGTAATCAGGTAATATCCGTTCAACTGCATAACAGTATGTTTGTTGGCAGAGAAACCACGCTGTAAACGGTCTATCAGCATATCTATATCTTTTTTGATGATTTTGGGTGCAGGTTTGTTTTCTTTGATGGTCAGTTCAATAGAACTCATGTCAAAATTAGCCAACTGTGGTAGTTTGGATAATTCTTCAACGATGTGACCTGCACATCTCAAATCTTGGATATGAAATGTTAATTGCTTCCGTCTTGGCATAGTAGTAGTGATTTTCCTTTTTCTGTGGTATAATACTTCTGCAAACGACTGTTAGGTTTGTCAGGAACGGTCATTGCCAACAATCCTTCTGCAATAAGAGGGTTTATATATTTCCTCTTAAACTTTGTTCTATCACTAAAATTGAATAAAGCAATAATCTGAGTTAAAGAATTTTCGAGCAAGCATGTTTCCAATATAGTTTTTATCTCCTTTTGACTTAATGCTAACTTAGTGCCGACTTGCTGCCAACTTAGTGCCGACTTAGTGCCGACTTGTCGGTGACTTGTCGGTATATTTTCTGCAAACTCAAATTCTTTAGGGTCACGATAGGTAATAGAAAAGATAAACTCCTCTCCACTATGTATATCTATTTCAGTGTTTTCAAAGTATAACGGAGCATATTTCCGAATATTTTTCTGTCCAGATCCAAGCTCCTCAGCCCATTTCATTTCACGGAATACCTTTGTTATTAGCGGATTCTTTGTACGGGTATGCCAGTCATTTATATCTATATCCCCTGTTTGGAAAGGTTTCGTCCAATTCTCCGTTATGACCCGATCACGGAATATGAGAAACTTATTGGTGTATGAACTGATATACTCACGATGAAGCAGTGTATTTGATATTACTTCTCTGAATATCATTACCCGTAAATCCAAACGGTCTATACCATTATCCGCTAAACGGAATTTATCAGGCATGTTGCGTTGTACAAAATTCAGTAAACGAATATATGACTGAATCAAATTTACGCATATCATATCTCTGTCATTGTAGCGAATGTCAGGGTCGGTAGGAAGCGGATGCAAGAAACGCTCGTAAGACATGCTACGGTAAATAGCGTCCGTGCGATGCCACGGACAACAATTCAGAATAGTTTGTTCCTTACCAAATAAAAGAATGGCAGCCAACTTATATCCTTCCTTATTCGTTTCCCGTTGTTTACCCCAAAACAGACTTTTCAGGAACTCTTCATTTGTCATGCTTAGCCACGGATGATTGGAGTTATGGATGGAAATGTGGCTGCGCATAATCTTGAACGATTCTTCGTCCATATCTTCCAAGGTCACATCGGGAAACACTTCGTTTTCGGAAGATTCCTTTTCTTTTCGCATGAACATATTCTTAACCAGATAGGTATGTTTTGACACATCATTGTCCGCATCACCCCAACGGTCGAAGAAACGATTTTTGTATCTATGCACTTGTTCACTCTCCGGCACATTCAGATACAAGATAATCTTACCGTCTATCTCTGCCTGTTCCGGTGTGATTGGCATTGGAGGAAGAAACTGTTCAGGGTTATTCAGCGTATTGATAATGCTTTTAGTCATATCTGTTACGCATTTTGGGTTAATTCCCAATATTGTGCCACCATCATCCACTCCCAAAAAGATATATCCTCCCTCTGCATTCAAGAAAGAACATACGGTTTCATACACAGATGCTGAAACCTTATCCGTACATCTCTTAAATTCTACTTGCTTATTCTCGCCATGCGAAAGCAAGTCCTTTATTTTATCTGTTGATAACATACTGTTTCTTTTATAAGACTTTTACTGCTTCATCTATTACGCTACTGGCAAAACTATCCAAATAAGTATTAGTTGTTGACAAATCACTATGGCATAATATCTGTGAGATAACCTCACGTGGTACTTGATTGTCCTGCAAAGTCATAGCCATTGTATGACGACTTACATAGCTTGTTAGTTTCATATCCGTAATCTCCAAAACTTTCGCTAAGTTAGCCAAATTCTTGTTATTGCGCCCAAATCGGCTACGAATATGATTATACAGTCGTTCCCCCTTGTACCCGGCAATGGAAACAATCGGCAACAAATAATCTTCCACTAACAATGTATTTGCGGAAAACCAATCCAATAAATTTTGTATTTCTTGTGTAATTCTAATCTGAATTGGTTTTACCCGTTTAGCCTCCTTTGTCTTATTTCGTTTATATACGATATAGTTACCCCCATTATAACGGACGATATTCTTCTTTGTTAATAATGCTGCATCAATGAAAGAAATACCATAACAATAGTACGAAAAAAGAAATAATCTTCGAGCCAACTCTTGAGCCGCACTTTCAACTACTGTATTTTTCAATTTCTCCATATCCTCATGTGGTAAATACCGCTTCATCGTTTCTTCTTCTAAAGATGCAACACTAAATCCTCCTTTCCCAAATGGATAAGTAGATTCCGATGCTTCTCCATCTTGGATAGCCTTATTTAAAACGGCTCTTAAAGCTTTAAAATAAAACTTTCTCGTATTGCCTTTACATTCTCTTTTCTGGAGAAAAACATCGAAAGCTTTTACATACTTAATGTCAATTTCAGGAAATACCCGTTCTGAAAACTTATCATCAAATAATTCAAGCATATGGAGGGCCCGATTGTAACAAGTGGCATTCCCTATATGGTTGGTATCTTTATAGGTTAAGATAAGTTTTTCAAAATAATCTTTGACATTACCTTTATTGGAATAATGAAAAAATTCTTGTTCAAACTGATTTAAAGTCCAATCTATTTTATTTTTATCAAACTCTGCGATGATACGAAGTATCTCAGATTTCTTCTGAGTAAGCCAATCATTCAGATATTTACGGTCTGGATGCAACTTAGGCACACGCTTATCTGTGATAAACAGTTCCTGTTTATCATCCCATTGGTGTGGTTCTGCGTAAATGCCTAATGCCATGACCTTACGCTTATTGTCTTTTCGCACCACCAGCCAAATAGCATAACCATCTTTATAATGGTACTTATCTGCTATCCACATCTTAAACGAAGCATATTTCATAAGCGATACATTTTACTGACGGATTACTGACGTTTTTAGTCCTAATACATCCAATTTAGTATAATCAGAAGCTACTACGCCATATTTTAATCGCTACAAATATATTGAATTTCAGATAAATACAAAAATATATAAAATAAAAGGAAGGCTCTGGGGGGGCGTGTGGTCGCTGGTTCGAATCCAGTCACCCCGACATTGAAAATCAGCCATTTACAAATAAGTAAGTGGCTGATTTATTTTTAGTGGAACACAAACATGCATTTAGTTTTCATGAAACAAGTCAGGATCATTCTCAAATGCCCAGACATCTTTGCTTCCTTCGTGGTTCTTTTGATAGAAGCTGATGGCTTCATAAGCAGAGGGAAAGAACTTAATAGTTCGAATATCGCTATATCCTTGGCTCAACAAATATAAATAGATTCCAGCACATATTTCTTCATTGGTAATGTCGGAGCGATAATCAACATCATATCTGCTGCAAAGATCTTCTTTTCTCATAATAGATACCTGTTTAGTCACTTCTTGTTTATCCTCGTCATTGAGATATGGGTCAAAATACTCTGCATAGCTTCCACACATTTTTTCTGCCTCTTTCGACAACTTCCGTTCTTCTTTTGGCGCATCTGTTTTTATGGGTTCTTCTATTTGGTCAGACAGTTGTTGGATAAGGAGTAGTTTATTCTTTTCTTCCTCATTTGAAGATTGGGCAATCATGTGCCTGACATCTGTTTTTACTTTATTTTCTATTACAGCCTTTTTAATGAGAGAGATTATCTCTGCTCTTGTAAAATTACTGTTTTCCTCCAATCTTTCCAATGTAGCACCTTGCCGTGCGGAAGCAGCCATAAACAAATGCTCATTTTCATCAAAATAGGAATTAACTGCTGCTATGGCTTTGAACCATTCTTCACTTCGTCTTTCTATTGTATCATCATAACAAGTCTGTTGATACAGTTTATTGTGTATCGACTTAATTCTTATTTGCCGAAACCTTTTAAGCTGTTCTTCTGACAAAGTAGTTTCATCTCCCTTTATGTAGGCCAAATTAGGAGCTATTTCTTTCTTAACAAGTTCTTCCAACCCGTCTAAAATCTCATCCATGTTTATATTGAGGTTTTTAGAAATCTGTTCTAAAGTAAACTTTGAGTTCACGTAGTCAAATATTTGTGCTAATACAACATTGTTCATTTTTTGAAATATTATTTGTTTGTCTTCTGTATTTCTTTAATTCGCGCGGTGAATGACTTTATATCATCAGGCTTTTGTCGCATTTTGCAGTAGCTTTAATTCTCTTTACTCAACTTCTTTTGTATAATTGTTCAAACTTGTCTGCTGCCTTTAAAAGCCGTTGGACTTGCTTTTCGGAGAAACCTAAAATTTTTGTCATTTCCGTAACATGCGTTTTCATATCATACGGCCAGAAATCTATGGTGTCTTTATTTGCCATTTTTTCAATTCCGGTCAGTATTTCCTCATTCAACTTTTCATCATTGGCATGTTCCATCAGGAAAGAATGCGGGATGTCATGTCCGTAAACCATACCCGCCTCTATCAGTTTAGCCCACAATTTATGTTTCAAAGCCGAAGATACTTTTTTAGTCGGTCTGAATACATCGGTACATGCCGGGTGACCATGCGTGTCGCCTATGCCGAGAGAGTAGGCTAAGTAACAGTCATCGCTCGCATCCAATAAACTGCATTCACCTTTTTCTAACAATTTCTTGTTTAATCTTTCTACTTTTTCGGTTGTCCATGGGAGTGCAGTAATAACATGTAATTCGGCTTCCCCACCCTCAAACACTTCCACAATATCACCAACCTTAAATCGTATCTTTTCTTTCGGACGACCGAGAAAAGGATCCGTCTTTTTTGCCGTATCGGCAATCAAACGTAAGCATTCGATAAACTACAAGTTTTAAACCTTTATATACAACAATAGCGACTGTCACTATGAACCTAATAGTTTCAGCCGCTATTATTTTG
>JABLTQ010046533.1_pt1 | contig 22767 bp, 23 predicted proteins | sample 7160101 | NCBI WGS metagenome assembly JABLTQ01 (sample SAMN14651228, study PRJNA627086) | human gut metagenome | isolation source: feces | host: Homo sapiens
AATTCATAAATTTAAGTTTTCTTAACCTAATACGGAAACCCTACAATAATTTAAAGCCGGTATTTTCACATAACCCTACACTATTTTAGAGCGCCATTTAATGTAGCTTCAGCAGCTGTCATTCCTTTGATTGCCTGATAAATATTTTGATCCAAAGGATATCCACCATTCGTACTGATTGCGATATCACAATCAACTTTATTTACACTTGCCAAAGAACGAACAAAATCACAACCTTTTTCATGCGCTTTTTCCATGTCTCCGGCAAAAGAACCAATAATTTCATGATTTCCATTTAATACGACATTGACAATAAAGGCTAGTTTGGCTGTTCTTGCCGCATACACCATATCTTCATGAATCAAATTGTGCTGCAAATTACCTGGACGTGACATTTTATCATTGATAAATTCACCACTGTGATTTGCCATGATTGTTTTATAAGATGCAATGCCTGGCAACACAGATTTTCTTCCTCCAGAGAATCCTGCAAAGAAGTGTGCTTCAATAAAGCCTTCAGAAATCAATAAATCAGCTTCAGCGGCAACTTTGTTGATAATGCAGTCTCCTCCACTTGGTAACTGTCCAATTTTTACCATGGAAGAATCATCTGTAGATACGTGCATAACAATTTCTTCATTTTTTACAATGTCTTCTCCATATTTAGCTACAAGCTCTTCATGAGTACTTTCTCTATGAAATCCTGTCGCAACTAAAATACGAATACGTGCATCGGGTGATACACTACGAATTCTTCTTAAAAGAATAGGTGTAATAATTTTTGAAGGTACTGGACGCGTATGGTCTGAGCTGATAATGACAATATTTTTCTTGCCTTTGGCAAGTTCTTCTAAGCTTTTTGAACCAATGGGATTATTCAAAGATTGTTCCACAATTTCATTTTCTGAAAGTGTAGTTTTATAATCACTTTGTCTTCCCTCTAAAACACCAGCTAAATTCTTATCTTCTAATTTGATTTTCATTTGGCCTTTATCATAAGGCACATTCATTTCAAACATTTTTATCTCTCCTTTTTTTTCAGGGATTAATATAAGCCGAAACATTCAATTGCGAAACACCATCAGTTGTTAACGTTTGTTGTTTCGCAAAATTTAGAGTATTGTTATAATTCAAAACCGGTAAAGGAGAGCGAATATGGACAATGAGTACTTATTAAACTTTTTAAAAGAAAAAAATGTAGCAACCATCAAGAAAAAGAAACATACCTATTTAACGTATTATGGACTTGAACAACAAGATACTTATGTATTAAAAGATGGTGTTGTCAAGACAAGTGTCATTTTACCAGATGGTCGTGAATTCAACATTTCTTACATCAATACCCCAGACATACTATCTTTATTAAGAGATCAAGTAAGTCAATATACATCCGCACCATTCAATGTTCGTGTTGAAAGTGATGTGGCAACATTTTATCGCATTCCTAGAGTTTTATTTTGGGATTATGTGAGCCAAGATAAAGAGCTGCAGGATTATGTCAATTCGTATTATAGAGAAAAATTATCTGAAGCTATTTTTCGCCAACAAATCATGATGATGAATGGAAAAACAGGTGCAATATGCTCCTTCTTATATCAATTGATTAATTTATTTGGTCGTAAAGTTGAAGCAGGTACTCTTATTGATTTTCAAATCACAAATGATGACATTGCAGGATTTTGTGGAATCTCCACTCGTAATAGCGTGAGTCGAATTATCTGTAAATTAAAAGAGGAAGGCATCATTAAAATTGTGAATCAAAAAATATTAATTTTAGATGTAGATTTCTTAAAACAATATGTACAATGTTAAGTATTGATATGTCCATACATCCTTACCAAGTATTTTTAGAAGAAGAGGTATTTAACGATGAATAGTATCACAAGAAAACTAGTATCATGCGCTTTATGCATCGCTTTAGGTGTATTGCTTCCTATGGCATTTCATGTTATCCCAAATGCTGGAAGCATATTCTTGCCAATGCACATTCCAGTATTGATTTGCGGACTATTTTGTGGATGGCCATATGGTTTGGCATGTGGAATTTTAACACCTTTCATTTCAAGCGTAACAACTGGTATGCCACCTGCAATGATTTTGCCACAAATGATGGTTGAACTTGCAGTATATGGTTTAGTAGCTGGTTTATGTGAAAAATATATTCCCCAAAAAAATGAAATGACAAAACTATATATGAGTTTAATCATTGCGATGCTTGCAGGAAGAATCATGAACGGTTTAGTCAACACATGTATTCTTAGTACACAAGGCTATACATTATCTATATTTATGAGTGCTAGTTTTATTACTTGTCTTCCAGGTATCGTCATTCAATTGATTGTCATTCCTGTTTTGGTTCGTATTTTAAATAAAAGAATTCCTGCATAAAATCATATAAAAAGACCGAATTTTCAGATTATAGATCTGATATTCGGTCCTTTTTTATTGTCGATCAAAATATTTCTTACCAGAATCTGGATTAAAATAGGTACGAATATACCCATTCGTGGATACAACCACAAATTCGTTGGTATCCTCTTTATAGTACACATCATCCCCATCTTCTTTTTCTGTTTTGTGTAAAGAATCTGGATCATTCACAACATCACTGGCACCCGTTTCGTATTCTTTTGATGATGAAAATCCCATTTCTTTACCATGTTTTTCATAGTGAGACTCTAACAAATCTTCATTACGAAAATGGTATTCTTGATAATCAACGACAACTTGTTTTTGTTCCTTAACTTCACATCCTGTTGGAAGTACTAGTGAGAATATACAAAAAAATAAGAGTAAATATTTATTCATGATTCTTTTCATATTGTTCTTTGTACTCCTTTAAACTTAAGTGGTTCGCTCCACCTTTTAAATTTGGATCTTTGTATTGTGCTTTATCATCTTCCCATCCACATACTGGACATATTTCATAGCTTCCTGGTCCGGATTGAAATGTATACTTTCCACAAACGGGACATTTAAACACAAAAACATTTGATAGTGTTTTAATAACTTTATCCATATCGATTGGCTTTGCGATATAGCCGTTCATCCCAACGGATAATGCTTTTTGTTTATCCTCTTCAAAGGCATTGGCGGTCATCGCAACGATTGGAATATCACTAAATTCACGAATCTTTTGTGTAGCTTGATAGCCATCCATATTTGGCATTTGAATATCCATCAAAACCACATCATATTCTTTTTCTTTGACCTGTTTTACACAAGCAACCCCATCACTTACGCGATCTACAATCAATCCATAGTCTGTTAAAAGTGTCATCGCAATTTCTGCATTTAAATCATTGTCTTCAGCAAGTAAGATGTGTTTTCCTTTAAAATCTATAATATTCGTTTCTTGATTATTCTCGAGCTCATTTTCACTTGCTATTTCGAACTGAAATTTAATTCGAGTTGTTGTACCTTGATTGACTTGACTTGAAATTTCAATCGTACCATTCATTAATTCAACCAAAGATTTTACAATCGCTAACCCGAGTCCCGTACCTTTTACGCTCGTTTGCGTACCCGATTTTTCTCTAGAAAAGTCTTCAAAGGCATGTGGCAAATACGCTTCACTCATTCCAATACCTGTATCTTGAATTATACATTGAAAATGGCCAGACTCTCCTTCTTCAATTTGAATTAAAACCATACCTTTTTTAGTGTATTTAACGGAGTTTCCAACGATATTCAACAATATCTCTTCAAACTTAATTTGATCACAATATACATATGGATGTTGAATCTTTGTGGTGCACTGATAGGTTAAGCCTTTTTGTTCGGCTTGTTTTTCAAAGACTGAATTTAAAGATTCAATAATATCATATATATTACATACCTTTATATTTAATGTTTCTTTTCCACTCTCTATACGTGCCATTTCTAAAATAGAATTAATCAAATCTAAAAGAAATGTACTCGAACATCGAATCTTTGATAAATAATCTTTTTCTTTTTCAATATTTCCAACATTCTTTTCCATTAATTCCGTATATCCCATGATTGCGTTCATTGGCGTACGAATATCGTGTGACATACTGAATAAGAAACGGGATTTGGCAGCACTTGCCTCTTGTGCTTTTTTAGCCTCCATCTCAATTTGAGTCGCATATTCTAAATCTTTTTTATGACGAATCTCAAGCTGAGCAATGGCTGCCGTCACAAGAAAGTCGATCATAATACTTGCTACAACTAAACTCATCATTTCATATTTGTTGATCCAACCATTTTTGGGAATGATTTCAAAATTCCAATTATTATTAGGAAGTGCACATTTCACCAACAATGTATCTGAACCTATATTTTCTGAGCTTTTAGAAATAATGATCTTCTCCTTTGTGACACGATCTTTTTTCCAAATCACAAAATCATAGGAAGCTTTTTCTAACTCATCTAAATGAATTTCTGTAAGGAATGCATCCCAATCAATAACTAATATTGAAAAGCCCCAAAATTCACCATTCACATAGATTGGATCGTATAATAAAGCTCCTTTTCCACCTTGTTTTAAATCATAAGGACCTTCTAATGTATATTTCCTTGTATCTTTTGCCAAAGTAGCAGCCTCTTTACGTTCATGTTCTGCCAACATATCCATGCCAATAGCTTTTTGATTTTCTTTAAAAGGATATACATTTCGAATAATTCCGTTTGGCGCAAGTTCAATTGTCTTAACAGCCGGATCATCTCCATATAGTCTAGATGCCACAGATTCAAAGTAAGCATCGTCTAAATCAATTCCAGCCTCAATTGTCTTCTTTAAAAAACCTACTTTTTCAATATACGACTCAAGCTTTATTTCAACACGATTGATTGTTGAATTTACTGTATATTCTGCCTTTAATTTTTCTTGTTGAATTACGCTGTTACGAATAAACAAACATGCCATATTCGTTAAAACAGAAACCAACACAAAACTAATTAGTATTTGATAAATTAAATTTTTATTTTTCATGGTTTCATTATAAAACGAAAAAAGGTGTGTGACAAAAATTATCGCACATCTTTTGCGTTAAACTTTTCACTATAATGCGACTGCATTGCCTGCCAATCCATAAATAAAACATAGAAAACTCGACCAAAACGTTCGCTGTCCACAATTCTTCCTTGATCAAGTACAGGAATATAAGTTCCATCTTGTCTTCTTAATTGATAATGAATATAGTCATTCTTACTTCCACTTTCAATTTGATTCCAAATACTTGCTTCTACCGCTTTTTGTTGGTCTTCACGAATTAAGTTTCGGAAACTTTTCTTTGTGCCATTAAAGAATGCATCTAGATTTTCATATCCAGCCATATCTAAAAATTCTTTATTGGCGTAAAAAATTTCATCATCCTCTTTATCCGCTCGATAAATAATAAAAGCACCAGGTAAATTTTCAGAAATATCATTTAACACAAATCCTAGTTGTTTGCGAACACCTGACTGAAGTCCTTCTTTATAGGCCATACATCCATTTTTACCATGAAGTTTTACTTCATAAAGAGCTGCATCGGCACAACGCATGAGTTGAGATCTTTCAATCGCATTATTTGGATATTCGGCATAACCAAGTGAGATACAAAAAGAATATGTTTGCCCTTTATACGAAAATGTTTTTGGCGTTTTTGTAAATTCAATCAAAGCCTCTTTTATTTCTTCCATTGTACAATTTGGTAAAAGAATACAGAATTCATCTCCACCATTTCTACCAAGCAATGCAGAAGATGGAAAGAATTTTCGCATATTTTCAGCTAGACTTATTAAAGCTTTATCCCCATAGGCATGTCCATACATGTCATTTATTAATTTGAAATCATCTACATCTAATAATACGGCTACACAATGTTCTTTTGGATTTTTTGAAATCATCTTTTCGGCCATTTCATCAAATCCATATCGATTATAAAGCTTAGTCAGTCCATCTTTATGGGCCAGTTCTTTTAATTCAACTCTTCTTTCATCCAATAGGAATAAGACTATTGTAAGTCCAGTTAGTAGAAGAACTAAGGATAGTCCCCCAAAGAAAATTAAATATAAAGTTTTAGAGTTACTCCAACCTGCTCTAGGCATGATTTCAAGTTTCCATTTTTCTTTTCCAACAGTCAAATTATAAGTGACCGGGCGAATCATCTTATCGCAATTCGCATCAACCACCACATGTTTCTTATCTAAAACAGACGCTTCTCTTAAAAGGCGATAATTATATTTAAACTTAGATAAAGCGTTTGTCGAATCCTCAAAAACTTCAGGAACACGCAAAACCGCAATCGTAAATCCCCAAAAATATTCTTGTCCATTTTCATCTTCTAGATAAATAGGATTACGAACAACAAGCCCAGAACCTCCTTGTTTCAATTCAACAGGACCTTGGGTAATGATTGTATTATGATCTTTTGCGTAATTTGAAATTTCGCCTCGCTTTGAATCATTTAATAAATCAATTTTACCAGCTTCATTTCCTTCTTCAGGATAAATTTCGGTTACTACTCCATTCGGTGCTAATTGCACACTTTGTATAGAATAAGACATTAGATTTTCGGCTATTTTGGAAAAATCTATGATTTGACCATTTCCATTTATCAATAACTGTTTTAAAGTATCTGTTATTTCGATTCCATTTTCAATATCATTTTCTATACGCTGACCATATGTTACTACATTTAATTTTGCGATCGTACGCCTATCTTTTTGAATTTGAACATTCGTATTATATGTAAATACACTCAATAGACATATTCCTACAAGAAATACAATCAATGGAACTATAGTCTTTTTCTTCACTTTCGTATACCTCGGTTATATTTTCTAATTTTATATTATAGCACAAATCCTTATTAAGAACTGTAAATTTTTTGTATAATACTTAATGTACGATTGCTGCATAATATTGTCAGTTAAGAACCCTTACTGCTTGCGGTGAGGAGTAGTCAGTACTTATTAAATAAGTTAACGGCACTTGAAAATGTTACTCTATCTATGGATATTGCGAATGTGCATCAAAATGATAAAGAAGTAAGAGCTGTTGAATTATTGGAAAAAGTAGGTTTAGATCAAAACCAGATTCATCGTCGTATCTTAAAACTTTCAGGTGGTCAGCAACAAAGAGTGGCCATCGCAAGAGCTTTAAGCTATGATCCAAAAATCATCTTGGCAGATGAACCAACTGGAAATTTAGATCCAGATACGCGTGATGAAATAATGGATATTTTTGATGATTTAAAACAACAAGGAAAATACATTATTATTGTTACTCATTCAAAAGAAGTGGCACAAAGAGCCGATAAAGTATATGCATTATAAGCAAGAAAGCGTAGGAATTTGATTCTTTGTTTCAATCAATTTTTTAATATACAAAAAGAGATGTAGACACATCTCTTTATTAATTTACCGACTTAACAATGATGTCAATAAAATCATTGTAATTCTTTGCTTCTAAAATATAGTTCAGATTTTGATAATCACATAATAGATTAATAATGCCATCGTATAAGACCATGAAGTTTTTTCTATCCTCTTTATTAATTGCTAACATCATAATAAACTTCACATTTTGTTCTTCCCACTTGATTGGCACTTTACTAATCATAACCGCAATTGTTGTTTTTATAGCGTTCAGTTCAATAGAATGAGGTATTGCAAAATGATCAAAGAAACATGTGGATGACAATTCTTCTCTGTCATTTACAGATTGTGTAAAGCCAGATGGAACAACACCAAAATCTTCTAATTGTTGACCTAAAAAAGAAATGCATTCTTCTTTACTCAATGGCTTTTCGTTAATGAAAAATAAATTCTGATGGAAGTATTGAATTAAATCTTTTTTTATAATTTTATTTGTCTTTTCTTTTTCACATTTTCTTATGGCTTCATCAACACATGTTTTATCTTTAGGCGTTAAAAACGGAGAAATTTGAACTGTATCTGCCAACAAAATCGGACCATCTATCATGGAAACAATCAAATCTGCCGGATTTTGCATCGAACATACTTCTTGTGAAAGAATTTCAACTTTATCTCCATATTTATCCATAATATATTGGGATACTTTTTCAACAATGTTTAAATAATTGCCATATAAAAACATAATACGAATTTTACCGATGGATTCCATCGAGCTTTCAATAGCAAATCCAATATGCATCGCAATAAAGCCTATTTCACTATCTGGAATTCGAATATGGAATTCTTTTTCAATTTCAACCGCAATAAAAACAGCCACCTCATATACGAATGGACAATTCATCTGAATGTTGTATTGAAGTAAATTATTTACATTGATATTTAATCTACAACGATTGATCATGGCATTGATGTGAATGACAATATTGATTAAAAAATCATCGACATCAATATCCAGCATAAAATAATCAAATGTCTTTGTCAGGATACGTTTCATAGATTGATAAATATTTGTATCCGATTCCTGTTCCATTTGCGTAATATAGTTATGAAGATAGACCGGTTTCATCAGTCCTAATAACAGACCTCTTAAATACTCTACATTATGAGCATCAATAACAATATCATAATTTGTTTCTAAAACCGCTTTGAGTTCATATACCATTTTAAAGCTAGTTTCATCCATATCCCATGATAAATCTGGAAAACAAGATTCATTCAAGACAAAACCTTTTTTCATTCGCGATATAGCTATGGCTAAGTTTAAAATGAGATTATCCCCATAATAGTCTTTAATATAATAACTATATTTTTTAACAATTCCATTCACTAATGTTTTTAATTCATTTAAATTAATATCCGAAAAAAACAAAGATATTGTTTGTATATTAGCAATATCATTGTTAGCCTCTCGATATATTAAGGATGAAATGAGTGCACGTTTATTAAACTCACTGCCAATAATATATAGACGATTCATTTCGACTTTAAAAGTTAAATTAAATTCCTGCATTATTGGTTTTAAGCTGTCGAGTATAAGCATAAATCGTTTTCTGCTCATATAAAACTGCTCACATAATCCATCTACATTCAAGGCTACTTCGTTGGCGAGAACAATTCTTAGTAATTGATTTTTTATGTTTTCATCTTCAACATCAATCAATTTCATCCAATCCTCACTACTACAATCCAAAAAGTATCCCTGTGAGTTTGATTGGATACACTTTACTTCCAATAATGAATTAATATTCTTAATTTCATTTCTAATCGTCCGCGATGTAACGTTTAACAAATTAGCCAAATCATTTCCACTTACTTCATAAGAAGAGTTTTTTAATACTTGTAAAATCTGGCTTTGACGCTTAGACAAACTCATTTCCATCCTCTTTTCTAAATCTCACTACCGTTTGTTTCTATAATATGTTTGTACCATTCGAAACTATCTTTTTTTATTCTTTATTTAGTACCTTGACCATGATCATCAATATCTACATAAATAAATCCGTATCGTTTACTCATTTCGGCTGATGAGCAACTCACAATATCAATCGGGCCCCACATCAGACATCCTAACAATGGTATTCCATCATAGATGCATTCTTTTAATTGAACTAAATGATTTTGTAAAAAATCAATTCTATATTCGTCATGTACTTTTTGATCTACAACTTCATCATGGGCTCCAATTCCTAGTTCTGCCAAAAAGATTGGTAACTGATATCGGTCATAGAGCTCATTTAAACAATATCTTAAGCCGACAGGATCGATTGTCCATCCCCAATCATTTACATTTAAATATGGATTGACATCTTCTGGATCTCTTAAATTTTCAAAACTCTTTTGCGATACCGTTCTTGATGCATAATAAGAAACACCAATAAAATCTGTAATACACTTCGATAATTCGGTTAAATCTTCTTTGGGAATATCTAAATTAAAATTATGTTCTTCAAAGAAACGATACATATATTTTGGATATTTTCCACGAACCAATACATCTAAATAATAATTTTCCAATTGATTGTGATGCAATGCAGCTAAACAATCTTGTGGATTACATGTTTTTGGATAAGCACAATGCGCTGTAATCATGGCACCAATTTGGTTTTCACTATCAATTTCTTTAGCCATTTGACTCACTTTAGAAATCGCAACCAACTCATTATGCAGAGCCTGAAATTTGGCTTCCATCACATTATCCACTAAATCAGATGGGATTCCTAAGTGATTAAAGGATTCTTGCATAATCAAGTTGATTTCATTAACAGGAATCCAATATTTAACCTTCCCTTTATATCGTTCAAAGATAACGCGACAATACTTAACATAAAAATCAATCATTTCCCTTGAATACCATCCGCGATATTTCAAAGTCAAATGAATTGGTAATTCATAATGAGACAGTGTGATCATAGGTTCGATACCTAGTTTTAGCATTTCATCAATGAGAGCATCATAGAATTGCAACCCTTTTTCATTTGGCTCATCTTCATCGCCATTTGGAAAGATTCTTGCCCAGTTGATAGATGTGCGTAAACATTGAATTCCCATTTCACGCAATAATCTTAAATCCTCTTTATATGTATGATAAAAATCAATCGCATAGCGACGAGGATAATAAAGTTCTTTATCATTTAAAGCATGTTTAATTTCTTCACTTGTAATTTCGGTATTGATCTTTTCTTCTAATTTTCCATCCCTATATGGAATAATGTCGGCTGTACACCAGCCTTTGCCATCTAAATCAAAAGCTCCCTCAGTCTGTGAGGCGGTCATTGCACCGCCCCACAAGAAATCTTTGGGAAACTCTTTCGGATTTATTATTTTATGCATGGAAACTCTCGATTTTTTTAATGGCTTGTTCTAAGACTAGATCGCCTCGCATCATGCCATAATCACGTGTTTCAATTACCATATAGGGGATCTTGCCTTCTAATGTTTTTTCTACTTCTTTTGCAGAAAAACGAATTTGTGGTCCTAAAATTACAATGGAAGTATTTTCATCTACAAACTGAGGAAGTTCGGATAAAGGAACTGCATTGATATTCAATTCAATATCCTTTGTTTTTGCGTATTCCTCCATCTTTTTCATCATAATACTCGTAGACATTCCTGCATAACAAACTAGTAAAACGTTCATATTATTCCTCCTCTTCTGCTAAACATTGTTTTTCTTGTGCTTTAAAGAATGGATAGTAAATTAATGTATCAATAATTGTTAGTATGATAATAAAGATAACAGCCTTAACATCTAATGTTGAAAGGAAAGCTCCAATTGGCGCAAACATATTCCAGCCTGGTTCGATAAATGTTTTTGCGATAATACCCAAATCCATAACAATATATGTAGTTGCGGCATTAAATACTTGAACTAATACAAATGGTACGAGCCATAATGGGTTTAAAATGATTGGAATACCAAATAAGATTGGTTCATTAATATTAAATAAAGCCGGAATGATACCTAATTTACCAACTGTTTTTAATTGTTTTGACTTACTCTTTAATAATAGAACAGCTAAACCTAATGTACAACCAGATCCACCGATTTGACAGAATACCCACCAGAATGGAGCTGTAAATGTATATGGAAGATCAGCTACAGCGGTTCCAGCAGCATATGCAGCGGAGTTCATTGCGATATTCGCATCACGAATTGGAGAAATAACAGCACCGATTGCTGTATCATGAATTCCAAACCACCATAATACTTGTTGTAAAACAGCAATTAATGAAACGCCAAATGCGTTATCAACAAATTTAATTAATGGACTAATGATTGTTAAAACGATTGATGGAAGTGTTGTTCCTGTTAAATTTAAAATCGCAACACTTAACATACCTGTTAATAGAATCATAATTGTTACTGGAACTAACGCTTCAAATGATCCAGCTAATGCAGGTGGAACGCCATCTGGCATCTTAATAGAACCAACCTTCTTTTCCATTAAAAATCTAAAAATTTCGGTTGTTACAACACCTACTAAAATAGCCGCAAATAAACCAGTTCCATCAAAGAATGCATTTGAGAAACCACCATCAATTAAACTACTGTTTAACATCAAGAAGTTTGCGATTGTAACTACAACAGGAATAAATGCTTTTAAAGCATAGCTTTTTGATAAGAAATATGCAATTCCTACGGCAACATAGAATGACAAGCTTCCAAGTGTAATCGTAAATACTAATTCTAAGAATGGTCCTGCAAAAGTCGCAAAGGCTGACCAGCCTTTAAAGAATCCATAAAAAATATTCGTTGTTTCAAGCGTCGTATAGTCTACTGGAGGTTCCCAAAAAATCAATGCGAAACTTCCAATAATCATAAAAGGCATACATGATAAGAATGCACTTTGCACACATTTCAAATGACGTTGAGAAGCTAACTTATTCGCAAAAGGCGCCAGCTTCGTTTCAACAATTTCCATAACTTTATTATTCATCTCTTATACTCTCCTGTATTTTGGTTTTATACCAATAATAACTATCTTTTAAAATTCGCTTATTATCATGATCATAATCAATATAAACTAAGCCATATCTCTTTTTATAACCGTTGATCCAACTATATAAATCCATCGTTGACCAAACAAAATATCCACGAACGTCGCAACCTTCTTCCATGGCTTTTTTCATCCAATCAATAAAGCCATTCAAGAATTCGATGCGATATCCATCATGCACTTTTCCATCTACCAAATCATCATAGTATCCCAATCCGTTTTCTGTGATGATAATTGGTGTTTTTGGATATTCCGCATTTAGTGCAAGTAATAGATTATATATAGACTTTGGATATATCTCACATCCCCAAGCATTTTTCTTCGTGTTTGGATCTTCATCCAATTCAAACCAGTTTTTTATTATAGTTGCGTTCTTTGTGAATCCATCACCTGTATTATTCGCAACCATACCAGTTTCACCCGTTGTATAAGGTTTAACTAATGTACGATCATACGCATTAATGCCAAGATAATCCACGATTCCTTTTTCAAATATTTCCTTATCTTCTTCTTTCATGTAAGATAAATCATATTCACTCTTTAGTTTTGCGATAAATGCATCCGAATACTTTCCTGTAACAGAAACATCATTGACACACTTGTTATAGAATAAATCTGCATTTTTTATTGCTTCTTGATAAGCTTCATTATCCACAAGTGCTTCAATCGAATAACTATCACTTACAATACCAATCATTCCACTTAAGTTTAATTTTCGATATTCAATTACTGCTCCTGCACTAGCAAGTAATAAGTGATACATCGCTTTCCATCTACGAGACAAATCCTTCACATTCGGAGGATAATTTCCCCTACCATAACAACAATATGTTTCATAGTTAGGCTCATTGATGGTAGCCCAATATTTTACTCGATGTCCGAAATATTTAAAACAGACTTTTGCATATTCAATAAACGCTTCAACTGTTTCTCTATTTTCCCATCCCCCATTTTTAAAGTATTCTATTGGCATATCATAATGATACAAGGTTACAAATGGTTCCACATTATACTTTTCGCATGTATCTATTACGCGATTATAAAAATCTATGCCTGCTTGACTCACATTTGTTTTTCCATCTGGAATAATTCGTGTCCATGCCAAAGAAAATCGATATGCATTTTGTCCCCCTTGCGACAATAGTTTAATATCTTCTTCGTATCTGTGATAAAAATCCGACGCTACATCGCCAGTAACACAATTGATATTATTCTTTTCACTATGACAAAAATCGTCCCAATTGGAAATTCCTTTATCATCCGCATTCCATCCACCTTCACATTGATAGGCAGATGTGGCACTTCCCCATAAAAATTTGTCTTTAGTCATGATGATTTGTTTTATCTACATACTCATATACATGTAATAGTTCAACCACTAAATTTTTTATTATAATCGCATTCATTAAATGATCCTGCGCATGAACCATTACGAGACTATATGGAACATCGTCTGCATTCGCCTCTTTGACAATTAAATCCATTTGTTGCGTATGAGCCTTATGTAAACTCTCGTCTCCTTTCTTTAGTAACTCTTCAATCTTAGAATTATTATTCTCATTTCGAGCATGCAATGCCTGCATGTAGTAATCGGCAGCTTCTCCTGAATAAGCAATCATTGAAAAAGCTAACATGCTTAACTCTTCTTTGTTCGTAATAATTCCTCCTTTCTGTCTTTATACTACTAATAATTCATTTATGTCTCAAATCACTTTTTTCCTATGGCTAGGAAAACAAAATAATTTGAATCAAGTAAATCCTAAAATCATTATCTATTTACATAAGCATCAATAGATCGAAATAGTATAAATACAGAAAGACTACTAGATACAGTGTCACTCTGAATTAATTTATGTCAAAAGACACTAGTTTAATCCGTTAGATTTGGACAAACTAGTGTCTTTTACATTTTCTATAATCACCAATGTGATTCTTAGCATTTCTACTATGACCATTAAACACATGGCTACATCAATATATAGATAAATATACATACAACACATCCTCCTGCAAAAAATAGAAGAATCTGTCGAGAACGCAAGCAGACATCATTTTTAATTCAGAGAGTTCAACGTTACTACATCCTGTAGAACTTCTAATTATAATGGTTCAATGTGAAAATATTGTGAATTTCAATGCATTTGTAACGAATGATCTTATCTTGTCTAAACCGCATTATTTTTATCTATTTAGAAAGATTGCCCTGACTTTTAGAAACAAAGAAAAAAGAATCCTCAACTAAGAAGATCCTTCTTACTCAATATTCCTGCGTTTTTACTGTAATATATACATATTTTCTTCAATCAATTGAATTACTTTTCGTACAAATTGTACACTTACCAAATCATTGACTTTATGACCCGTCGTTTCTAACTCACTAATTTCAATAATAGGTAAAGAATATTTGTCTAATTCTTCTTTTTTAATAGGTGTATGAAACGTATGTCCACAATCCAAATCATAAAACAAGTAATAGTGATATATAGGCTCATCTTTAAGTTCTACATCTCCAAAGTACACAATGGAATAATCATCATCCATATAATGTCCTTCGTAAAAGAATTGTTTCTTATACTTTTTATACTCCTCAATTTCATAGCTGTAGATTCTTTCAGTCTTGTAACCAATGAATTCTTTGTGGATACAAATGGGTGTCAAAATTTGCAACAACATATCTTTCATGCGATACATCTCTAGTTTCTTTTCTCTAGCTCCTTCAATGAATGCAGAATTATCTACATACCGATGACATCTCGAATACGCTCTTTGTTCCCTTTCTTTATCACGATAGTTTTTGGCTCGTTTATTCACACTGTACAAACAATCCACTAACATTTGTTTGGTGATAATGTGATTTAAAAGATTATCCCTATATTCTTTTGGTGTTTTCATATTTGTCCTCCATTTTCGTATAATATTCAAATCTATAATTCCTATTTGAGAACAAATATTTGTATATTTATTATATCATTAATAATCACTTTTTAGAGATAAATAATTCTACTGACATTTCTGCACGTTTTTGACATTATTTTCAGTAGCATTGACATTTATGTTTTAAAAATAGCGGACTTGCCGCTATTCTTTTAGTACAGATCCAATTGTTTGTAGTAAAGATTGAATTTTAATCGGTTTCGAAACATGTTCACTCATACCTGCATCTAAACAATCTTTACGATTTTCTTCAAAGGCATTGGCCGTTAAGGCAATGATTGGAAGTTTGTTTCGATCATCTGGCAAAGAGCGTATAACTTTGCAGGCTTCAAAACCATTCATTCTTGGCATTTGAATATCCATTAAGATACAGTCGAAACAATCCATCGCATTTTCCTTTACCATCATTACGGCTTCTAATCCATCCTTCGCCCAAGTCACTTTAATCCCTTTGTCTTCAAGTAGTGTTTGCGCAATTTCAGCATTTAAATCATTGTCTTCCACAAGAAGAATATGTTTTCCTGTAAGATCAATTTCTTTATCATCCACTTCTTTGACTTCTTGTTCTTCTATGATATATCGATGAGGAAGATTTACAACGACGGTTGTCCCCTTACCTTCTTCACTTTCGATACTTATAGTTCCATGCATTAGATCTACCAATTTTTTAACGATTGGCATACCCAATCCAGTTCCTATTACACCTGATTCACTGGATGTTCTTTGTCTTGTGAAGTTCTCAAAGATATATGGCAAATAATCTTTTGAAATGCCAATACCTGTATCTTGAATAATACCCTTATAGTCGGATACCCCTTCTTCTCTTTCAATTTCTTCTAAAGAAAAAGAAATAGTTCCACCAGCATCCGTGTATTTGATCGCATTACTCATTAGGTTTACATAGATTTCTCTGATTTTTAAAGAGTCCGTTAAAATCATATTATGCTTAATGTTCACTGCATAGTTTAACGTCTGATTCTTTCGACGAATATCTGGTTCAAAGAATTGTAGAAGATTATCGCAAGACGTATAAATATCCCATGGTTTTTCTTTCAATTCTTCTTTTCCGCTCTCAATTTTAGACATTTCTAAAATATTATTGATCAAAGAAAGTAAGTATTGACTGGATTCATCAATCTTTTCTAGATAGTTTCTAGATATTTTTGAATCCTCCCAATGACTTTTCATCAATTCACTAAAGCCAATAATCGCATTTAATGGTGTTCTTAAATCGTGAGACATATTAAATAAGAATGCACTTTTAGCTGCACTTCCTTCTTTGGCTTGTTCTAAAGCTTTTTTCAACATGACCATATTTGAAATATCTAAAAATACCGTAATGATAATGCGTTCATGATCTGGATTCATAAAAACTTTTGACTTTGCGAGTGCATGAACTTCATAAGTTTCTTTAGGATTAATGATCACTTCAAAATCTACCGAATTATCATATTTTCTTAATGCGATCAAGCGCTCATTTGTGGTTGAATCTGGATATTCAAACTTTTCAAATATCGAACGCATCTTACTTTGCGCATTTTCAAATGAATCTATGTGAAATATATCTAAAGCTCTTTTATTTAAATGTACAATTTTATGTTCCTTTACGGTATATGCGAATACACCACAAGGTAATTCATCTAAAATTTCCTTATAGTAATCATTCTGCGCAACATTTTGATTCCGCAATTTCTCATTGGTTTCTGCAAGATATGTTTCTAAGATCTTATCCTTTTCTAAACGTACAATATCACTTATATCCTGATGAATCCCTGCAATCGTACCATCTTCCATTTTCTTACCTGAACAGCGAATCATCATGACCCCTTTTTCTGGATGTAAAAACCGATACACTATTTCCGTTCTTTCTTCGCTTAGTTTTCTTACGTATTCTCCAAATTGCTCTTGATCTTCAGGATGTACATGTGATAAATGAAATTTTAAGCATGCTTGTGCATCCATTTCTTTTGGCACTCCAATTAAATCTAAAAAGCAATCATTCCCATACAATTGATTTCCATCTAATTTCCATATTCCTATTGTGTTCTCTTTTAAAACTTGATTTATTATTTTGTCCATGCAATTATTATATCTAATAATGATAGCGTTCTCAATGAAAGGGCGGAAAAAATATTATTGAAATATAAAATTGTGTTATGATTAAAAAAATATTTTTTTGAAAAGGAAGTGAAATATATGCGCGTAGTCATTAAAGTAGGTACAAGTACTTTGGCATACGAAAATACAGGTCTTTTACATATTCGTAGAATGAAACAGTTATGTGAAGTACTAAGCGACATTAAAAATGCAGGACATGAAGTCATTCTAGTATCAAGTGGTGCCATCGGTATGGGCATGGGAAAATTGGGATTGGATTCAAAGCCGCATGATCTTCCAGGAAAACAAGCTTGTGCAGCCATTGGACAATGTGAATTGATGTATACCTATGATTCTTTATTTTCACAATACAATCATATCGTGGGGCAAATTTTAATCACAAAGGCCGATGTTGAAAATGATGATCGAAAAACAAACTTCATCAATACCATGGAACATTTATTAAAAAGAAATGTTCTACCTATCGTAAATGAAAATGATACGATTGCGACTGAAGAAATTGTGATTGGCGACAATGATAACTTGGGTGCCATTTTAGCTAAAAATATTCATGCCGATTTATATATCATTTTATCTGACATTGATGGATTGTATGATGATGATCCTCATAAGAATGAAAATGCAAAATTAATTCCGGTTGTGTATGAATTAGATGAAAAAATTTTAAGCTTTGGACAAGGCGTCAATTCCAATGTCGGTACGGGTGGTATGAAGACAAAATTAGAGGCTGCCAAAATCTGTATGGATGCAGGGTTGGATATGATTATTACCAATGGTCAAAAACCGGAAGCTTTATATTCTATTTTAGATAATGAAAGTATTGGTACTCGCTTTGTAGCCAAGAAAGGAGCATAATATGACAACTTTACAAATCATGAAAAATGCCAAGGCTGCCACTCAATCATTGATGTTGTGTGATGAAACTAAAAAGAATGAAATTTTAGAAGCTATGGCACAATCTTTATTGGCTCATAAAGAAGATATTTTGAACGCGAACTTAATCGATTTAGAAAAAGCAAAGGTAAGTGATGTCATGAAGGATCGTTTGAAGTTAAATGATCAAAGATTGAATGATATGGCTCAAGGCATTTTAGATGTTGTCAAATTAGAGGATCCAACTGGAAAAGTATTAAATGAAAGAACATTAGAGAATGGATTAGTCATTCAAAAAGTAAGTGTACCATTAGGTGTCATTGCGATCATTTATGAAAGTCGACCTAACGTCACAAGCGATGCAGCTACTCTATGCATCAAAAGTGGAAATACATGTATTTTAAGAATTGGTAAGGAAGCTTGGAACAGTGCCAATGCGATTGTACAAGCACTGCAAGAAGGGATTCAAAAATGTGGTGTAAATCCAAATATTGTGCAATTGATTCAAGATACAACCCATCAAAGTGCCAATGAATTAATGGAAGGCGTAGGCTATATTGATCTATTGATTCCTAGAGGTGGAAAGAATTTAATTTCACGTTGTGTCGAACATGCCAAAGTACCATGTATTCAAACAGGTACAGGTATTTGTCACATTTATGTGGATGATGAAGTAAATCAAGATATGGCCATTAAAATCATTGAGAATGCGAAATGTTCTAGGCCAAGTGTTTGTAATGCAGAAGAAGTTTTATTAGTGAATTCTAAAGTGGCCAATGATTTCTTGCCAAAGCTAAAAAAACAACTAGATACATATCCTGTTGAATTGAGATTGGATGATAGATCACAAAAAATCATTGAAGGAACAAAAGCTACAGCTGAAGATTTTGACACTGAATTTCTAGATTATATTCTAGCTATTAAAATTGTAGATTCTGTAGAAGAAGCCATTGAACATATTTCTAAACATTCTACAAAACATAGTGAATCCATTCTAACTACAAATAAAGAACATGCCAGATTATTCACTCAATCTATAGATAGTGCAGCTGTTTATGTGAATTGTTCAACACGATTTACGGATGGTGGACAATTTGGCTTAGGCTGTGAAATTGGCATTTCTACACAAAAGCTTCATGCCCGAGGCCCTATGGGACTTGAAGAATTAACTACATATAAATACATAATCCAGGGTGATGGGCAGATTCGATAAACAAATACAGGCAATTTAGAAGTTGCCTGTTTTTATTTTCGTTATCATCTAATTCTTTTGTCCGTAATAACTCTCAATACTATATTCAGACCATTTTAAATACATTTCTTGATAGTTTTGTTTAATAAATTCTTGAATTTTTCTAATTTCTCTATCATTAAGAATTCCACGATTTTGTAGAACTGTATCTCCATTATCCTTCACAAAAAATTTTGCGGATCCTGATTCAGTAAGTTTACGATCACTCGCATGAACATGCATGCATTCAATTACGCAATATGATGTAAAATATAAATAATATCCTGCTATTTTAAACTCATAATATTTCGGCATTTCATTCCTCCATAAACTTACGATTTTTTTCAAGGTAATTTATCACAATACGAATTTCAATATCATCCATACTTGTTTCCAACACTTTTCCATCCAACGAAAGAACTGTAGCTCGATCAGGTCGATTTAAATTCAACACTCTGTAACCTTCTTTACAACGTTTAAATGCATACCCATTCACTATCATGTCTGCCTCATCTGCAATTATTTTAATATCGATCATTCGCAACCTTCACTCCTTTAATTTGTTTACAAAACTCATCTGTATCAAAATATAGATTTTTTAAAATAGGAATAAGATCAATATACTCTTCTTCCGGCTTTTCATTATGTTTATATTTTGCCATTACAACTAAATACCCATTATCCCATTCTTTTACTTCAGTGTAATATTCTAAAGAATATGGAGCTACAAAGCGAATTACATGATTGCCAAATTGAAATTTCGTATAGTTTTTTTCGTTACTTAAAACGGCTTCGTTCATCATAATATCGCCTCCTCATCATCCAAATTATACGTTTATCTTAAATGTATTTCAACAAAATGAATTTATAATCTAATGTGCAAGATTTCAACTTACTGCCTACTTTCTAAAATCTACTAAACACTTATAAAAGGCACAAGATAAAATGGTTTCAATAATAAGCTTCCAGAAGTATCGATTTTTTTAAAATCCTCCTCATAAAGAGTAATAATCTGTCTTTTAACCATATCAATTTCAGAAAAGTTTTTCCCAGCCACATATGCTTCTACAGCCTGAAGCATACCACCAATAGCCATATATATTCTTAAATCTCTCATTAACTTTCGATTGGTTGCCTGCCCTATTGGTGAACCACTATCATATATCTGATTTAACAGCCTCTGACTATTTCCTGTGACATCACAAAATTCTTCATAGTCCATTGGGTACACCTGAATTCTCATATCTTCAAAATCATTTTGCACAATTTACTCCATTTCTTCAATGTATCACGTTATCATTTGTTAATTTAGTAGAATTTAGACAAAAAAAGAGTAGAAATTGTATCACACCATACACTCTCTACTCTTACAATCACAATTGCAATCTTTCCAACTACATTTTAGAATCATATTCCACTTTGACTACATAACACTGTTTCTTATAAAACGATATTCCATAGCCAACTGCATTTTCATATTTTTTAAATCTATGTTCTTCTAAATATTTTTTTTCGACAATTTGTCTTGCGCCTTCTTTGGCATCATCAATCAAATCATCTTCACTTATTGAATGTTTACACTCAATAAGCACCACTGTTCCAAGTATGTTTTCTGGTAAAACGCATACATCAAATCTACCATTTCCGGATTCTCTATTGGATACCACCTCATAATCATTCAACAATCCAACTAGAAATCCATGATAAAAGGATTCTTGATTATCAAAATAACTAATACTTCTTAATAGTATATCATTTAACAATAGATTTACTTTTTTTTTATCTCCATCCACAAGTTCTTGATACAATTCACCTTTTCTACTTGTTGTATAATCTTCAAAATATGACATGAAGGATTGTTTATAGATTTCATAAACCTCCTTATTTGGGATAACCAATTCATATTGATTTTCTCCCCTATCTTTGATGACCTTTAAATATCCAGTTAGTAATAGAAAGCTATAAATATTATTGATATTATCCATTTCACGATACGTTAGTTCAGGCTTGATATATTTAATGAGTGATTGACCACTCATTAATACATCAAACTCCTTGCGTAATTTTTTATCCCCATTTTGAATATACTTAACAACAAGATCATTACCACTGGTATTTGCCCAAAATGAAATTGGTTTAAAAGACACATCTTGCGTTATATTTTTAACATACATTAGTGTACTCCATGGATTATAGATTTCTTTATTACCAAATTGATATCCATCATACCATTCTTTTACTTCATCCATCTTTTCTGATAGATTATAATCTTTCAACAACTGTTTAACTTCCAATTCTGTGAATCCAAAAAATTCACTACTAATATTATTTAAAACAGAATAAGCAGTAAAGTTATTCAATCCAGTAAAAATACTTTCTTTAGAAATACGAAGACATCCGGTCATAACACCTTTTTCTAAAGCATCATTCGTTTTAAGTGCTGAAGAAAAAACGCTTCTTAAAAACTCAACCATTTCTTCATAATAATTATTTTGATAGGCAGCCTGCAATGGAACATCATACTCATCGATTAGAACAATAACTTTTTGTTGATAATAAGTATATAGCGCATTCGTTATGACTCTCAATGAAATTTTTAAATCTTCAGCACTAGATGAACGATTATGCAATTTATTTAAAATATCTTTAGTTGTATCCGACAATTGATCAGAAGATAATATTTCTAAGTTTTTTTCTAACAATTCATATATTACATTTGAAAAAGATGAAATTTGCGCATCAAAAGTTAAGCTTTTCATTTCCTTTAAAGAAATAAAAATCGTTGGATATTTATTTTGAACCTTTAAAGCATCCTTATTCTTCGAAATATTTAAGCCATCAAATAGATAAGCGTTCTCCTTTTCTTTGATTGAAAAGAAATAATAAAGCATCGACATATTCAGTGTTTTACCAAATCTTCGAGGTCTTGTATACAAAACAACTTGTTCACTTAATACATCCTCAATGAATTTTGTCTTATCCACATAATACGCACTTTTATCAATCATAGTTTTGAAATTTTCAATTCCCGTCGGTAATAATTTCATTCTATCAATTCCTTTCACAGTTATTATACTTTATATTATTAACTTTTTCTTCAATTCCTCATAAGATTTTAAAATTCATGTAGCCCATAAAAAAAACAACTCCCTTTATCAGAGAGTTGCTCATTCACTAAATTACTTTTATGCTATTTTAGTAAAGCTTAGCTTCTGCAAAAAGCTTGTC
>JABLTQ010041436.1_pt1 | contig 22731 bp, 18 predicted proteins | sample 7160101 | NCBI WGS metagenome assembly JABLTQ01 (sample SAMN14651228, study PRJNA627086) | human gut metagenome | isolation source: feces | host: Homo sapiens
AAAAGTCCGGCCCCAGGCCCGTGGCGGCCGGGGGCAGGGAGCCGCCCAGCTGGAAGCCGCACGTGGCGGTGCGGGCGTTGAGCCGGGCGAACTGCTCGTCATCGCCGCTGCGGGCATCGAAGGCCAGGGACGTGGTGCCGGTACCGAAATCGGGGCGGAGCTGGTTGTGCCAGAGGGCGCCCTGTTCCTGGGACGGGGACAGATAGAGGCCGGAGAAGCCCATCCGCCGGAAGGCCTCCAGCGTGCCGGAGCGTGCCAGGGACTGCATGGCCGTGGCCTTGCCCCGCAGGGTGTGGGGATTGACCTCCAGCCAGCAGGGGGCGGCATCCAGCAGCAGGGGCAGGCGGTCATTGCTGCCGCTGTTGCCCCACAGGCGTTCCGAGCCCGAGACCTCGGCGGCCAGGTCGTCGGCATTGCCCAGCATGGACTGGCGTTCCAGCCACTGGATATAGCCGGGGTCGGCGCGCAGCAGGCTGCCGGGGGCCCTGTCGGGGCGTTCCGTCCCGGACAGGAGCAGCGGCTTGCGGCCGTGCGGGCCCATGACGTCCTGCGCACAGGCGCAGAGCAGCAGGGCCAGCACGACCGTCACAAGCCGCCAAAGGGCAAAGGTCGCTAACGGGCGGCCTTTTCTTCTTCCTTGGCCGCGTTCCACAGTTCGTCCTTTTCATCCAGCGACAGGTCGGGGAAATCCCGTCCCTGTTGCCGGGCCAGTTCTTCCATGCGGGCAAAGCGGCGCAGGAAGCGGGCCGTGGCCAGGTCCAGGGCTTCGCTGGCCTTGATGCCCTTGCGGCGGCCCATCTCGGTGATGCTGAAGATCAGGTCGCCCAGTTCGTGCTTCTGGGCCTCGGCGTCGTCCCCGGCGGAGGCGTCCAGCCATTCCAGCCATTCGGCTTCCACCTGCTGTTCCACTTCTTCGTCCTCGGGCCAGGTGAAGCCCACGCGGGCGGCCTTGGAATGGATGCGGTAGGCCTTGGTCAGCGGTGGCAGGCTGGCGGGCAGGGAGTCGAACAGGCCCTGGGGCTTGCCTTCGGCATCGGTGTGCTCGGCGCGTTTGATCTTTTCCCAGGTCTTGAGCTGCTCGTCCAGATTGTCGAAGGTCACGTCACCGAACACATGGGGATGGCGGCGTATCATCTTGGCCCGGTTGTTGTTCAGGGCGTCGTCCAGGCTGAACTGGCCGCGCTTCTGGTACAGGTGGGCCACGAAGAGCAGCAAAAAGGCCACGTCGCCCAGCTCTTCGCACACGTCGGCCGTGTTGCCGGAGCGGATGGCGCTGACCAGCTCGTGGCTTTCCTCGATGAGGTATTCGGTCAGGCTTTCGGGGGTCTGCTCCTTGTCCCAGGGGCAGCCGTTCTCGGCATCGGTCAGCCGTTCGATGACGGCCTGCAATTCTTCCAGAGCGCTTTTCATGAAACTGTTCCTTATGGAGGGTTAAAGTCCGAAACGGCTGATGAGGTCAGGCGGCAGCCAGCCGCGCACCTGGCTTATCAGGGAATTGAAATAGGGCAGGGCGCGCGAGTGGCGCAGGAACTCGGCATCGCCGAAGAGCTTCTGCAACAGCAGCAGGACCACGGCGCAGAGCAGCACGCCCTTGGCCAGCCCCAGCAGGCCGCCGGTGAGCTTGTCTATCCAGCCCACGAAGGAGAAGGCCAGCAGCTTTTGCAGCAGGCGCGCCAGCAGGCCCACGGCGATGAGCACGCCCAGGAAGAGCAGCACGTAGCTGGCGATGTTGCGCCAGGCCGGTTCGGTGATGAAGGTGAGGTGCGGGGCCAGCACGGTGTGGAAATGGTGGGAGACCCAGAAACCGCCCACGATGGACAGCAGGCCGGCGACCTCGCCCACGAAGCCGGTCCAGAACCCGCGGGCCGCGAAGGCCGTCAGGACCAGCACGATGATGACGTCGAAAATATCCTGTCCCATAAGCTTCCTGTAGGAAAATATCCTCCTGCGGCCGTCGGGACGGCGGCATGGTCGCGGGGCACCGGAGCTTCCGGCAGCCTGCGGCGGGCCGCATCCGTTCGTGCAGGTACGGGCGCAGCATAGCAAAAGGGGGGGCAGGACACAATCCGTCCGTCTGTACAGATGGGGCCCGATAGGCTATGCTTGCGGGATGGATACGCGATTGGGAAACTTGCTGGAACAGGCCGGACTGGCCTGCAACAGTGCGGGGTCTCCGGCGGCAGGGGCCGCTCCCGGGGACGAAGAGGAAAGCCACGGCCTGACGGCCTACACCCCCTTCATCTCCGTGCGGGCCTGCGGCCGTTTGTGGCGCCTGCAGCGCGCCGCCGACCTGGAGACCCTGTGGAACGCCATGCTGGACGATCCGCAGGATTTCGAGGACGAACGCCTGCCTTACTGGACGGAGCTGTGGCCGTCCAGCATCGCCCTGTGCCGCTGGCTGGAAGAGCGCCGTGCCGAGATCGCCGGGCGCCCCTGCCTCGACCTGGGCTGCGGCCTGGGGCTCACGGCCATGGTGGGCCAGTGGCTGGGCGCGCAGGTCATCGGCATGGATTATGAAGAAGAGGCCCTGCGTTTCGCCAGCCTCAATGCCCGGCACAACGGGGTGTCCTCGCCCCTGTGGACCGTCATGGACTGGCGGCAGCCCGCCGTGCGGCCCCGCAGCATCTTCCGTCTTTGGGGCGGCGACATCATGTACGAGAAGCGCTTCGTGGCGCCGGTGATGCACTTCCTTTCCCATGTGCTGTCCGATGACGGCGCGGCCTGGGTGGCCGAGCCCGGGCGCGGCGTGTACGAGGCATTTTTGCAGGCCCTGCACGGCGGCGGCCTGGAAGGACGGCGCGTGTTCACCGAGCGTGTGGAGCCCCTGTATGCCCAGCCCGTGCCCGTCACGGTGGCCGTGTGGGAGATACGCCGTCGCGTCCGGCCCGCGTAGGCCGGGGCTGTGTCTGCAAGGGGAGCACCTCGCCCCCGGCTGTCAGTCATCATTGCCTGCGCGGTCGCGGGAGCATTGCCCGCCGGTCGTGCGGCCGGGAGGCCGGGCCGGGACACCGGATCCTTTGCTGCACGCTTCCGGCATGCCGGGCGCGCTCCTCTGGCTGCCATCCGGCCTGTCTGCCCCTTTCCCGGCCTGTTTTTTCGGAAGACGCCATGCCACCGGGCAGGGCCGGGCAAAGGCCTCTGGATTTTCAGGAAGATTTTGCTAGATTCACCACCGGGCACCGCCGGACGGTGCCCCGGCAGCACGGGGGCGAACAATGGGAAAACTGACACGTTTTGGTGTTTCTCTGGACGAAGAGCTGCTGGAACCTTTCGACGCCCTGTGCGCCGTCAAGGGCTACAGCAACCGCTCCGAAGCCATCCGGGACCTCATCCGCAAGGCCCTTGTGGCCGAGGAGTGGCAGCAGGCCGACGGCCAGGGCGCGGGCACGCTGACCCTGGTCTATGACCATCACAAGAACGACCTGGCCCGCCGCCTGACCCAGATGCAGCACGACGAGCATGACATCATCATCGCCACCCTGCATGTGCATCTGGACCATCACAATTGCCTTGAGGTGCTCCTCCTCAAAGGCGAGGCCGCCCGCGTGCGTGCGCTGGCCGACAAGCTCATTTCCTGCAAGGGTGTCAAACACGGCACCTTCAGCGGTACAACTACAGGACAGGATCTCGCATAATGGAAGACGTGCAACGCCATGCCCCCAGGGTCCCCATCAATATCGACCGCGTCGGCATCCGCGGCATCACCGTGCCGCTGCTGGTGCGCGACCGCGCCCAGGGCAGCCGCCAGACCGTGGCCCGGGTGGACCTTGGTGTGGATCTGCCCGCCTCGTTCAAGGGCACGCACATGAGCCGCTTCATCGAGGCGCTGGAAGAATGGAACGACGAAATCAACTACCAGTCGGTGCGCCGCCTGCTGGCCACGGTCAAGGAACGCCTGGAAGCGCGCCGCTCCTATGTGCGCTTCTGCTTCCCCTATTTCGTGCACAAGCCCGCGCCTTCGTCGGGCATCAAGAGCATAGTCTCCTATGAATGCCGCCTGACCGGGGAACTGGACGAGAAAGGCCAGTCCTTCCTGCTGGAAGTGGATGTGCCCGTGATGACCGTGTGCCCCTGCTCCAAGGCCATCAGCCGCGAGGGCGCGCACAGCCAGCGCACCATGATCCGTCTGGCCGTGCGCATGTCGGGCTTCAGCTGGATCGAGGAATTCATCGAGATGGCCGAGGCTTCGGGCTCGTCCGCCGTCTACACCCTGCTCAAGCGCGAGGACGAGAAATACGTCACCGAACACGCCTTCGCCCAGCCCACCTTCGTGGAGGACGTGGTGCGCAACGTGGCCCAGCGCCTGACGGAGCACGAGCATGTGCGCTGGTTCCGCGTGGAGGTGGAGAGCATGGAATCCATCCACAGCCACAATGCCTTTGCCTGCATCGAACGCGACCTGCGAGCGCAGGACGGACAGGCCTAGCCAGCGCGTGAGGAAGCCGGGAAAGTCCCGGCTTTTTTTTGTACGATACTGCGGTCAAAAAATTTTTCCCAAAAAGTTTTTTACACTTGACAGCAGCCTGTGCTAATACACTCACGCCCAAGCTTCGTATGGCCTTGGGGCAGGGCAGGCCGTCCGGCCGTCGTCCTGTCCCCTGCAGGGACTGTCCCTCTGCCGGCGGCATGCGGGCCTTCATCCCTGCCGCCCGGGCCCTTCCCCTCTTTTTGGTTGCGATTTCTTACCCCGGAGAAAGCATGCGTCTTGTCCCAAGACTGCTGATACCCCTTGCCATGGGCCTGTTGGCCCTGAGCGCCGGTTGCGCCTCCCATTCCGGGTCCGGCTCTTCCGGTTATCCTGAAGAATCCTGGTACGCGCAGCGCCAGCGCGCGGCGCAGGAAGCCCGCTTCCGCCGCTCCTATGAAGCCGTTTTCGATGAAAGCGTCGAGGAGGGCGGCCCCCGGCAGGCCAAGGCCGTGCAGGTGGCCCGCTCCGCCATCGGTACCCCCTATGTGCCCGGCGGGCGCAATCCCGGCGGCTTCGACTGTTCCGGCCTCGTCCAGTGGGCCTACAAGAGCGTGGGCATCAACCTGCCGCGCACGGCCCGGGAGCAGTCGGCCGTAGGCAAGCGCATCACCCGTGTGGAAGACATGCGCGCCGGTGACATCGTGGCCTTCCACCATCCCCGCCGCGGCTACCATACCGGCATCTATGTGGGGGACGGGAAGTTCGTCCACAGCCCCCGCCGCCGGACGCGTGTGCGCATCAACAGCCTTGACGACCCGTATTTCAGAACTACCTTCATGGGAGCCCGACGCGTGGAAGGCAGCGACGCCTTCAGTGCCGAGGAACTGCGCATGGCCGCCTATGCCGAAGAGCAGGCCGTGCGCGAGATCTCGCACAGCCGCAGCAAGAGCAAGGCCGGCGTCAGCCAGAAGAACACGCGGGACAAGAAGAGCAGCGTCCAGAAGAAGAACAGTCGCAGCAAAAGCAAGAGCAGCGTCCAGAAAAAGAGCAGTCGCAGCAAAAGCAAGAGCAGCGTCCAGAAGAAGAGCGGCCGCAGCAACAGCAAAAGCAGCGTCCAGAAGCAGGACAGAAGCAAAAAAAGTTCCAGCAAGCAGAGACGCAATATCAAGAAATAGGCCGTCCTTTCGTCGGCAACGGGAGGACGGCATGACCCGGGCCCTTGTGCCCGGCCTATACGGGAGTCGATCATGCTTCCTCTCATGAGCCCCCAGGATGTCCGAAGGAAACTGGAAGCCGGCGAGATCCGGCTCGTGGATATACGTGAACCCGATGAAGTGGAAGCCCTGCGCATCGAAGGCGCGGAGATAGCCCCCCTGTCGGTCATCCGCTGGCAGGATTTCCGTCCCGTGACGGACAAGCCCGTGGTCTTCACCTGCAACTCGGGCCGCCGCACCAAGAACAGCAGCGACCTGCTGGAACAGATGGCCGCCGGTGAGGCCTGGCAGATGGAAGGCGGGGCCACGGCCTGGGACAAGGCCGGTCTTCCCGTGGTGCGCAGCCGCCGCAGCCTGCCCATGTTCCGGCAGATACAGATCGGCGCGGGCGGCATGGTGCTGCTGGGCCTGGCCCTGGGCCTTGCCTGGCCGCAGTGGCTCTGGCTGAGCGCTTTTGTGGGCGCGGGCCTGGTCTTTGCCGGGGTGACGGGCTTCTGCGGCTTGGGCCTGTTGCTGGCCCGCATGCCGTGGAACAAAAAATAGTCGCCGCGCAGACAGATTTTCCCAAAGGGGAAGGGGGCTCCCGTCAGGGGGTCCCCTTCCCCTTTCGTACATATCCTTTACACACAGACGGCCCGTACCGGCGTTTTCGGAGGCGGCATGACCATCCCCTGCGCACTGCCCCGCAGCCTGCAAGCCCATCGTTACCACCACGTGTCGTCAGCTTCTTCCCGTCCCGTACGGGGACGGCTGGCCCCCAGCCCTACGGGATACATGCATCTGGGCAATGCCTGGGCCTTCCTTTTGGCCTGGCTGGCGGTGCGCAGCGCCGGCGGGACGCTGGTCTTGCGCATGGAGGACATCGATCCCCAGCGTTCGCGTCCCGAATACGCCCGGGCCCTGGTGGAGGATCTGCGCTGGCTGGGGCTGGACTGGGACGAAGGCCCCGCCGTGGATGGTGCCATCCCGGCCGATGGCAGGGACATGGTGGAGCAGGGCCCGTGCGGCCCCTATTTCCAGAGCGCCCGCACAACCCTGTATGCCGAGACATTGGATGCCATGGGCCATGCCGGGCTGGTCTATCCCTGCTACTGTACCCGCAAGGAGCTGCGCCAGCTGGCCGGGGCGCCCCATGTGGACGATGCCGGGGCCCCCTATCCCGGCACCTGTCGTCATCTGGGCCCGGAAGAACGACGCCGGCGCGAGGCCCAGGGGCGGCGTGCCTGTCTGCGGCTGCGCTGTCCCGAAGGGCGATTCCGCTTTCAGGATGCCCTGCTGGGCGAGCAGTCTTTCAGTCTGGAGGACTGCGGGGGGGATTTCGCTTTGCGCCGTTCCGACGGCGTGGTGGCCTACCAGCTGGCCGTGGCCCTGGACGATGCCCTGATGGGCATCACCCAGGTGGTGCGGGGCCGCGACATCCTGGCATCCACGCCGCGCCAGCTGGCCCTGCTGCGCCTGTGGGGCTTCGAGCCGCCCACCTATGCCCACATCCCGCTGCTGCTGGACGGACAGGGGGAGCGTCTGGCCAAGCGCCACCAGAGCCTGGGGGTACGCGAGCTGCGCCGCCAGGGAGTTGCGGCGGCGGATATCATGGGCGTGCTGGCCCTGCTGGCCGGTCTGCGCCCGGACATGCGTCCGCTGGCGGCGGCGGATCTGCTGGCGGACTTCCGGCTGGAGCGCTTGCCCCGGCATGACGTCTGTCTGCGGGATCTGCCCTGTGTGCCGGACTGGTTGCGGCCCCTGTGTCTGCCGTGCTGACGGGCGGATTTGTCTTTTATGAAAAAAAACGCTATAATTAGCTTTTGAAATTTTCTTGCCCGTTGTCGGGCTGGAGGCAATATGAGCAAGGTTCTTGATAAGGCCTTTCTTGAAAGCGTGTTCCCCCCGGAACGCACGGAGGCTTTTTTCGACGCATTGTTCGGCGGCGCTGAGGAAGGCGCTTATGACATCGTGCTGGTCTGCCGTTCCGAAGAAGAGCGGAAAGCGGAACTGGCCTTTGAGCTGCACCAGCGTCCCGGAAAATGTCTTGCCTGCAATCTGACCTACGGACTGCCGCAGGTCTTCCAGCGTCATCCGGTACTCGATGTGGCCGGTGTGGTCCGTGCCGCGGCGGAAAAACTGGGCTGGCCTGCGGGCAAAGTCCGCTGGTGGCTGGGCCATACCGAGGAAATCAGCCGCAGCCTGCATGTCATCCCCCTGTATCTGGAAAGGACTGCTGACTGATCCAGGATCCGGACATATTTCCGCTTGACAGTCCGGCCATATTTTGACAGAACAAACCGTCCGCCAGCTTAGCTCAGTTGGTAGAGCAGCTGATTCGTAATCAGCAGGCCAAGAGTTCAAGTCTCTTAGCTGGCTCCAGAAAGCATAAGGGGTTAGATGCAAATCTAGCCCCTTTTTTCTGCACCAAGCTGCACCAGATCGAAGCCCTGCACCTAGTCGTGGTGCAGGGCTTTTTTATTGTCCGGAAAACATTTTTGCACTGTTTTCCAAAGGCCCCCTGTTGCTCGTCCGGCAAGGGCATGCCCCGGCATGCAGCAGGAGAGCAGACGGACATGGCAAGATCACCTCGTCCTTTGGGCGTCCATGCTGGTGTCGGCCCCGCAGGCACTCTGGGATGGGCAAGGTGCCGGCGCGGCAAAAGAAGTGCTTGGAAAGAGGGAAGGGAACAGGGCTATTTTTTATGATATCGTAACAAGATAAGCATGATAATGAAAAAAAGCGCTGTCTTTCCATAAGACGCACGATCTGGAACGGTCCCGCGGCAGGATGGGACATTCACTGCCGGACAGTGTCACCCCAACCCTGAGAGGCAAGCCATGCCTGTGTGTCCCACCTGCGGTTTTCCGGGAACGATCTACAAATGTGATGTTTGCGGCGATGTCCGCTGCAACGGTCATACGGTGAGCGCCGGAGGCCAGCGCGGCGCCTGCGGTACCACAAAAAGCCCCTTTGGCACGGCCAAACCGGCTGTGCCCAATGGCCGTTGCCATGTCTGCCGCAAGGGCAAATACAGAAAGATCTAGACCCGTCGGGCGGTCCTGGTTTGGGGACCGCCCGGCAGGGGAGGACTGCACGCATCCGGGAGGGGCCTCATATGGGCAAGCAATGTCATGACGGCGTGATGGTGACAAATGTCCAGCCCTGGCGCTATCGTTGTTTCGGACAGGCCCGGGGCAGGACACGAGCCCCTGCTGCCGCGTCCTGCTCCTTTTCCTTTTCTTTGAGGCCACATCCCGGGAAGGCCGCTTTCCTGCCGGAGGGCTGTTGACACATCGTTTCGGTATGCGGCGTAGCGCATCAAGGAGATCTTCATGCTGGGAGCCATCATCGGTGACATGGTGGGCAGTCCGTACGAGTTCCATCCGTGGCGGGGGGCCGCAGGAGCCTTTCCTTTGTTTTCCCCCCGTTCCCGCTTCACGGACGATACGGTGATGACCGTGGCCGTGGCCCGGGGGCTGATGCAGGCCTACGGACAGGAGCAGGCCTGCCGGGAGGCCCTCATCGACGCCATGCACGAATATGGCCGTGCTTACAGCCGGGCAGGCTACGGGCAGCGTTTCTTCCGCTGGATCGTCACGGGCAGCCGCGAGCCGTACAACAGTTTCGGCAACGGCTCGGCCATGCGTGTTTCGCCCGTGGGCTGGGTCTGTGACAGTCTGGAAGACACAGAACGTTATGCGGCCCTGAGTGCCGCCGTGACGCATGACCATCCCGAAGGCATCAAGGGGGCCTGCGCTACGGCCGCGGCCATCTTCCTGGCACGGGACGGTGCCGGACGGGATGCCATCCGTGATTATGTCTCCTTCCGCTACGGATATGACCTGGATCGCAGCCTGGCCGAGATCAGGCCCGCATACCGCCACAAGGAAAGCTGTCAGGAGTCCGTCCCTGAAGCCATCATCGCCTTTCTGGAAAGCCGTTCCTTCGAGGAGGCCGTACGCAATGCCGTCTGGCTGGGAGGTGACAGCGATACGCAGGCCGCCATCGCCGGAAGCATAGCCGAGGCCTTTTACGGCGGTGTGCCGCAGGAACTGCGGGAAGCGGCTCTGGCCCGCCTTGATGACCGTTTGCGCGGCGATGTGGCTGCCTGGTACCACTGGCTGCCGGAGCACCGGGGCATCCGGCTTGACAGGAAGACCGATCCTGTTCAGGAACAGAAGACAGCTGTATCCGCAACAGGGAGGGACATCATGGAGACCATGCCGAAAGCCGGGATGACAGGACAGTGGGAAACAACGGTGGAAGAAGGGCTGCTGGCCGCGCAGGTGGGCAGCGGCGAGGTCCGGGTGCTGGCCACGCCCATGATGATCATGGGCATGGAACGGGCCGCCATGGAAGCTGTGCGTCCCTGCCTGCCCGAAGGCATGACCAGCGTGGGTACCCGTGTGGACATCAGTCATACGGCACCGACCCCCTGCGGCATGAAGGTGCGCTTTGAGGCGAAACTGACGGCGGTCTCGGCCAACGGGCGCGGTCTGACTTTTTCCGTGGCTGCCTATGACGAGGTCGGCCCCATCGGAGAGGGGACCCACGAGCGCGTGGTGGTGGACAGGGAAAAATTCCAGAGCCGGGCTCAGACCCGTGGCGGTCAGGGCTAGCACAGACCGTCAAACCGGACAGAAGTACCGGTGCAAAACAGGACGTTACTAACAGGGAGGGGCAGAGGCTCCTCCCTGTTTTTTTGTTCCAGGAGAGAAGGGGCGGCTGGGCGTATCTTGCGTGGGAAAGTGTTGTTTTCTGGGGAATAAGGCTGTTCCTGTCTCGTCCTATCGCTGGGCAGGTATCTTCAGCAACCTGCAGTGCGGACAGGATGCCGGTGCGCAAGGCAACGCCAAGGGATGAGAAGAGGCTTGCCCGCACGTCTGGGGAAGGGTAAGCTCTACACGTCCTTCTGCGGGAGGAGAAAAAGCGCAGGCAGCAGGAGGAAAGCGGTCTGCCGGCGGCCAGGCGGAACCGTTCCGGGCCTCTGTCTTGGGCCAGCCCTGACCTGCAAGCTGTGGCGTCAGATTTGCCCTTTGTCGCGATATTGCGTACTTGTCTGGCAGCCGTCCTCTGGCTGCGGATGCCGGGGCGGATACGGCACGGCAGCCATCTGCCCTGTGCTGCATAGCAATGCTTCGAGGAGGCACCGTTGTTTTTTATCGGATCACTGACCTGCCTGAGCATCTTTCTGGCCTGGCGTCTGGCTGCACCCTGGTGCGCCCCCTTCCTGGCGGTCTGCGTGACAGCCCTGCTGCAGGTCCTCGCGGCCATGGGGGGCGTGTATCATGAAGTCCGCCTTGCTGTGGCTGTCCTCTCCTTCCTTTCCCTGCTGCCTGTCTGCCTTTCTCTGTTCACCGCGGGGGCGTCGCGGCGGCGCTACATGTGGACGGCCGCTCCCTCCTTGCTCTTCGCGGGCCTATTGCTCCTGTTCGCCTGGCATTATGCCGGGGCCAGGCTTGTCTATTGGGACGAATACTTCTGGGGGGGCTTCGTCAAGCATCTGGTGCAGGAAAACAGCCTCTGGGCCTGGGGCTCCGTCCTGCCCCGCCATGATTCGGTGCTGCTCTATCCCCCCATGGTCACCATCCTGCAGGCCCTGCTCCAACCCATGGGGACGTTCTCGGAGCCTGCCATAGCCCTGGGCGAAGGAGCCGTCCTGCTTTCTGCCACCGGTGTCGTCATTCATCTGGCCCGGGAACGAGGGCTTTCGTTCTGGCCGGTTTGCTTCTGCGCTCTGCTGACGTTCGGCCTGCTGCGCTCCCTGGGCACCCCGGTACGCTTTTTCTCCTACCTGTTTGGCTATGCCGAGAGCCTGCAGGCCGCCTTGTTTCTTGTCCCCGCACTGGTTCTGGTCTTTGCCGGGAATACGTTCCTGACGCGTACGGTATTGTTCCTTGGGCTGCCGGTTCTGATCCTGTGCAAAGTGACGGGGTGTTTGCTGGTCCTGTGCATCCTGGGCACCACGGCAGTGGTGACCTTTCTTGTCGCGCCTGCAGGGCAAAAGTTGCGCCAGACAGGGAGGATGCTTGTTCTGCCGGGAGGGGCCTGCCTTCTTTTTTGGGGGCTCTGGCGCTGGTATCTGCAGATCCATATTTTGCAGCACGTTCCCCAGCTTTCTGCCAGGATGGCGAATGCGTTTGATCCGGCTGTCGTGCAGCTGGTCATCTCCAAGTATGTCCACGCATTTTTCCTGACGGATCTTTTCGCCATCCCGTATGTCGGGGATCTTCCCGTCGTGACAGGGACGGCATTTCTGTTGCTCCTGAGCGTGTACTTTATTGTCAAAAAGGATGCGAAAGGCCAACGATGTTTCCGGGGCAGCCAGTATGTTGCTTTGGGGATACTTTTATGCGGCTTCTTTTGCTGGATGCTGGCCCATGCCTATGTGACCATCATGTATATGACCCCGGAAGAGCAGGGACGAGCCGCGAGCTATGAACGTTATATCGCTGTGGCCATCGCTCCGTTCCTTGTTGCCGGCCTTATGGCGGCTCTGGAGTCCGGCATGCGCTGCCGTCCCTTTTTGACACGACGCATCGTCAAGGGAGGCATATTCCTTCTGGGAACTGGTATGGCCCTCTTTTTCTTCATGCGTCCTGTGGGGTTGCCGGCCAACATGGTAGAGATGGATCAGGCGGCCCGGATCCTGGCCCGGGCGTCGGCCCCAGGGGCCCGGTACTGGCTCGTGGTCGGCCAGGAGAAGTACCTGTACGGGAATGCCTGCCAGTTTTATCTGATGCCGGACAGACAGGAAGCCCCGGTGGCAAATGACATTGTATTCAATCCCCATGATACGCCGGAGACGGCCCTGCTCGGCGGCAGGCTGCCTGCCGATCTGCGGGCCACTGCCCGACGGCAAAAGGTGGATTATCTGCTCCTGTGGCGCGTTCCTGCCGACTTCGTGGCGCGTTACGGCAAGGAGCTGGGGTTGTGTGAAGGTGAAGCGTTCCCGCTCCTCCTGCGTCTTGATGCCTGGCGTGAAGGGGAACGGGAGCTGCCTGAAAAGATCGTGTTGCCGGCAGAGCTTGGCCGGTAATGAGGGAGATGCGGTACGGCCGTGTCCCCATCGAGGGGAAATGCTATGGAACAGACCTGTGAACTGACTATCCTGATGCCCTGCCTGAATGAATCCGAGACGTTGGCCACCTGCATCATGAAGGCCAAGGCCTATCTAGAACGCTCCGGAGTCGACGGGGAAGTGCTGATAGCGGACAACGGCAGTACGGACGGGTCCCAGGAGATAGCCCGCGGCCTGGGGGCCCGGGTGGTGGATGTGGCGCAGAAAGGGTATGGCGCGGCCCTGCTGGGGGGGATCGCTGCCGCACGCGGCAAGTACACCATCATGGGCGATGCCGATGACAGCTACGATTTCTCCAGCCTTCAGGTCTTTGTGGACAAGCTGCGTCAGGGCGTGGATCTGGTCATGGGCAACCGTTTCAAGGGCGGAATCGCTCCCGGGGCCATGCCGCCGCTCCATCGGTATCTGGGCAACCCGGTCCTGAGCTGGATCGGTCGTTTGTTCTTCCGTATCAGCATCGGCGATTTCCATTGCGGTCTGCGTGGGTTCAACACCGAGGCCATCCGGCACTGCGACCTGAAGACCACCGGCATGGAGTTCGCCTCCGAGATGGTGGTCAAGGCCTCCCTTTACGGCCTCAGCATGGCCGAGGTCCCCACCACGCTGGCCCAGGATGGCCGCAGCCGTCCGCCGCATCTGCGTACCTGGCGCGATGGCTGGCGCCACCTGTGCTTTTTGCTGACCTATGCGCCGCACTGGCTGTACATGTATCCGGCGCTGGCCCTGATGGGCGTGGGCCTGCTGGGCGTGCTGCTCCTGCTCTCCGGTCCGCTGTCCGTGGGCAGTGTGACCTTTGCCAACAAAAGTTTCGTGACCTTTGCCATGCTGCTCATGCTGGGCATGCAGGTCATGGGGTTGGGGGTCGTGGCGGCCGGGCTGGCCGGTACGCATTTGCCGGGCCGCGGCGTCAGCCTGCTGGCGCGCCTGGCCTCCCGTGACAGGCTGGCTTTCGTGGCGCTGGCCTTTCTAGTGCTCTTCGTATCCAGCTATGGCTATTGTTTCTCTGCATGGTCCAGTGCCGGTTACGGGGATATGGCATCGCCCTTCGTGGACAATCTGAGCATCCTTGCCATCGTCTTCGGTGCCATGGCTGTTTTTTCCTTCATGCTGGCCTTCATCATCGCTGTGTGCAAGGAATTTTCCTCTAAATAGATTTTTGAAGTGCGATGACTAAAAAAATAAGAAAATATATTGTCAAATTCATATCTATATATTTATTGCTTATTTCTATTTGTTGCTCTTTGTTGTTTTTGAGTTTTTCCTTAGATGGAGATATAGAGACTAATGCTTCTATAGGAATTTGTGAAATATCCAATGGGGAGATATATCCAAAAGTTCTTGAGCATTATCTGCCGATGCCATGGACATATTTTTTAAGTTCATGGGCCCATTACTTGCAGCAGGATAGATTTACTGACCGTGAAATGCTCAAGGCCGTAATAGCACCAGGGAATAATATTTTTGAGCGAGCCATGGTTCCAGAATATGGACGTTATTGGCATGGGTATCTCGTGTTTTTGCGTCCGATTTTGATGTTTTTCCCTTATGAAGAAATAAAATATATTGGATTTATTATTCATATTTTGGGCATAAGTATAATTTATTTTTCTGTAAAGAGGATTTCGGCTTTTTTAGCGAAAGGATTGGTAGTTTCTTTTTTTCTTTATGGATGGCTTACTGCATGGTTATCTTTTCAATTTTATTCAACATATTTTATTGTTTATGTTGCAGGAAGTTTGGCGACGAGGATAAGGGAAGAGACATATCCAATATTTTTCTTTATAACTGGGATGATTGTAGCTTTTTTAGATTTACTGTCAGTACCATTGCTGACATTGGGAATTCCATTGCTTATTATTTATGCAAAAGAAGAAAGAATTACTTTGATGCATATTCTTTTGTATTGTATTTTATGGTGGATAGGGTATGGATTATTCTGGATAGCAAAACCATTGATAGCAACATATATTCTTCAGCAGGATATTATGGCTGATTTTTATCATCAGGCAATCTATAGAATCGGAGGTTCTAGTCCCCGGCCAGCAGAAATACCGATATGGCTTCAGGCTATGACTTTGAATGGGCGTGTATTGATTGGTCTCGTTCCAATCTTTCTTTATTTCCGGAAAAAAATTTTTTGGAATATAAACTGTGGGATGCCATTGCTCTTTATAGGGGGGATGCCTGTTTTATGGGTATGCATTTTGGCAAATCATTCTGCAATTCATTACTGGTTTACAGCACGGATATTTATGATCAGTTGTTTTGCCCTACTTGTTTATATATATAAAATAAATAATTATAAAAATAATCATGGCGATATTTAATAATAAATTACAGAGATTTTTACTGTCTATTGCATTAGTTTGCCTCTGGATGTTCCCTTTGCCCTCCGTGGCCTCCCCCCTGGGGACAGACAGCTTTTTCACAGTGGACATCCCCGAAGGCTGGACCATCGAGGCCCAGGACAAGGGCTCCGTGACCATGCTTTCCCCGGATGCCGGCATCATGGTGAGCCTGGTGACAGGCCTCAACGGTGCGCGAAGCCGTGCCGACATCGTGGAGGAGTACCGCAAGATGCTGGACGCGCCGGATGTCCGCCCCCGGGCCGATGATGTCTACGAGATGCAGGGCCACGCGGGGAACATCCCCATGCGGGGCGTGCTCGCCCTGGGCGCTGACCGGCATGTGCTCGTCCTGCTGGCCGGGAACGTGGATGATGCCCAGGCACAGGCCATCGTGGATTCGCTGGCCCTGAAAAAATAGGTTGCTGTCTGTGCCTGTGCCCTGATGGGCGGGGCACAACAGGCAGGCAGAAAGACCGCTGCCCCTTGGGGGACAGGGAAGACCGAATGCGAAAAAAGACCGTCGTCCCCGGGATGGCGGTCTTTTTTATGGCAGGGAAGAAGGCTCCGTACAGGGCTGCCCCGGCAGGCAGCAGTCCGCAGCGGAGGAGGGGGCGTCCGGCCTGGGGCCATGCCCGCTGCTGTCATCATGGTACGGGGCCGGACATGCCTGATGAGACGGCTGGCGGCGTCGTGCGGGCCGTAGATAACGGCGCGGGGAGGGCGGCGGTCACGGTACAGGTGCGGCTGTGTCCGGAAAGGCCGCTGCCCTGCGGAAATGCGGCTCCCGGCCCCTTGTGGGGCGTGGGTAATGGGTATATGCTCCAAAGATTCCGCCTGCCTCTGGCGTGAGCAGGCGCACCGTTTTTACAAGGGATGTTTTCCATGTCGAATCATAGCGAGTACCTGAACAAGGTGTTGTTGAGCCGGGTCTACGACGTGGCCGTCGAGACCCCGCTGGATGAGGCCGTGAGCCTTTCCCGCCGCCTGGGCAACCGCGTGCTGCTCAAGCGGGACGACCTGCAGCCTGTGTTTTCCTTCAAGCTGCGCGGCGCCTACAACAAGATGGCCCGTCTTTCTCCCGAAGAGCTGCGCCGTGGTGTCATCGCCGCCTCGGCCGGCAACCATGCTCAGGGCGTGGCCCTGGCCGCCCGCCGTCTGGGATGCGAAGCCGTCATCGTCATGCCTGTGACCACGCCCGCCATCAAGGTGGATGCCGTGCGCCGTCTGGGCGGACAGGTGGTGCTGTTCGGTGAGTCTTTCAGCGATGCCTGGCGGCATACGCTGGATCTCATCAAGGAGACCGGCTACGTGTTCATCCCGCCTTTTGACGATCCCGATGTCATTGCCGGACAGGGCACCATCGGCATGGAGATCCTGCGTCAGCATCCCGACCCCATTCACGCCATTTTCGTGCCCATCGGCGGGGGCGGACTTGCCGCCGGCGTGGCCGCCTATGTGAAGAACCTGCGGCCCGAGATCCGCGTCATCGGCGTGGAACCCGTGGACTCCGACGCCATGCGCCGTTCCATCATGGCCGGGCATCGTGTGGAGCTCAAGGATGTGGGCCTGTTCGCCGACGGTGTGGCCGTGAAGCTGGTGGGCGAGGAGACCTTCGCCCTTTGCCGCGACCTGCTGGACGACATCATCACCGTGGACACGGACGCCATCTGCGGCGCCATCAAGGACATCTTTGAAGATACCCGCGTGGTGGCCGAACCGGCCGGTGCGCTGGCCTTGGCCGGTCTGCGTGCCTATGCCCGTGCGGGCAACTTGCGCGACACCACCCTGGTGGCCGTGGTCAGCGGCGCCAACATGAATTTCGACCGTCTGAGCCATGTGGCCGAGCGTGCGCGCTTCGGTGCCAATCGCGAAGCCCTGCTGGGCGTGACCATTCCCGAGAAGGCGGGCAGCTTCCGCCAGCTGGTGCAGGCCATCAGCAGCCGCAACATCACCGAGCTGTGCACCCGCTTCGCCGACCCGGTCAACGCCCATGTGCTGGTGGGCATCGACATCAAGAACAGCGACGAGGTGGCCTCCGTGCTGGAAGACCTGCGGGCTGCCGGTTTCAGCGCCTGCGACCTTACGGACAACGAATTGGCCAAGCTGCACCTGCGCCATATGGTGGGCGGCAACGCGCCCCAGGTGCACAACGAACGCCTGATCCGCTTCTTCTTCCCCGAGCGGCCCGGTGCCCTGCTCAATTTCATGGACGCCATGCGCGTGACCTACAACTTCACCCTGTTCCAGTACCGCTACCACGGGGCGGACTTCGGCCGCGTGCTGCTGGGGGTGGAAGTTCCCGAAGAGCGGCGCGAGGACTTCGAGGAGTTCCTGGCCCGCGTCGACCGCATGGGTTATCCGCATGTGGACGAGACCGACAACCCGGCTTACAAGATGTTCCTGGGCTGGCATCACGACAACTAACTGATGCCGGTCTGCACGGACAGACCATGATGCTTATCGGGAGGCCGCTCCTTTGGGGGCGGCCTCCTGCTGTTCACAGGCCCCGGAGATCCCGGCGGAAATAATAAGAAGAGCGGGAGGCCTGAGGGAAGCTCCGGCGGTGTGGCTCCTTTGCGGACTATCCTGATGCCTGTATCGGCCCTCCCCGGGCCGGAGGGAGCTTTCTCCGCCTGTCTCTGCCTTCCGGGCCGTCGTCATTGACAAGCCGGGACAGTTGGCCGAACATGGACAAAACCGGTATCGTCAACTTTTTACCGTCTGGCAGGACGCTATGATTCGTATTCAGGAAATTCTCGACAAGGTGGCGGCCAACAACCATGATGCCAATCTGGAGCTGATCCAGAAGGCCTATGTGTTCGCTGCCACAGCTCACGCGGGGCAGACGCGCCTTTCGGGCGAGCCCTATCTGTCCCATCCGCTGGCCGTGGCCTATACCCTGGCCGACATGGGCTTTGACGAGCCCACGGTGGCGGCGGGCCTGCTGCACGATACGGTGGAAGACACCGGCACCACCATCGAAGAGATCGACGACAAGTTCGGCGAAGACGTGGCCGACATCGTGGACGGTGTCACCAAGATCAGCATGATCGTCTTCGAGAACAAAGAAGAGGCGCAGGCCGAGAACATCCGCAAGATGATCCTGGCCATGAGCCACGACATGCGCGTGCTGATGGTCAAACTGGCCGACCGCCTGCATAACATGAGCACCCTTGATTTCCAGAAGCCCCACAAGCAGCGCCGCATCGCCCAGGAGACCATGGACATCTACGCGCCCCTGGCCAACCGTCTGGGCCTGTACCTGCTCAAGCGCCAGCTGGAGGACCTGAGCTTCAAATACCTGCGGCCGGACATCTATAACCAGATCGACCACTGGTTGGACGCGCATCAGGTGGTGGAAAAGCAGATCATCGAAAAGGTGGTCTCCCTCATCCAGGATCTGCTGGCTTCCAACGGTCTGGAAGGGCAGGTCTACGGGCGCATCAAGCACAAGTACAGCATCTACAAAAAGATGCAGTCCCAGTCCCTGACCCTGGACGAGATGCACGACATCATGGCCTTCCGCGTGCTGGTCAAGGACATCCGCGACTGTTACGCGGTGCTCGGTCTGGTGCACTCGCAGTGGAAGCCGGTGCACGGGCGCTTCAAGGACTATATCTCCATGCCCAAGGCCAACGGCTACCAGAGCCTGCATACCACGGTCATCGGGCCCGAGGGCGAGCGCATCGAGATCCAGATCCGTACCGAAGAGATGCACCGGCAGGCCGAACACGGCGTGGCCGCGCACTGGCTGTACAAGGAAAAGGGCCGGGTCAACTCCAAGGACCTGGAACAGTTCTCCTGGCTGCGCGAGATCTTCGAGCGCCAGGGCGACGAAGCGGACTCGCGCGAGTTCATGCATTCGCTCAAGCTGGACCTGTTCAAGGACGAGGTCTACGTCTACACCCCTGCCGGTGACGTGAAGGAATTGCCCGAAGGCGCTACGCCGCTGGACTTCGCCTTCCACATCCACAGCAAGGTGGGCCATCATTGCGCCGGGGCCAAGATCAACGGCCGTCTCATGCCGCTGGGCACGCCGCTCAAGAACGGCGACATCGTGGAGATCATCACCGATCCTTCGCGCAACCCCAACCGCGACTGGCTCAAGATCGTCAAGACGGCCCGCGCCCGCAGCCGCATCCAGCGCTACCTGCGTACCGAGGAACGCGCCCATGCCCTGGCCCTTGGCCGCGACATGCTGGAAAAGGAAGGCCGCAAGGTCAACCTCAACGTGGCGCGCGCCCTGAAGGACGGGCAGCTGGCCATCGTGGCGCAGGAGATGAACTTCGAGAACGTGGACGAGCTGGTGGCCGCGGTGGGCTATGCGCACATCACGCCGCGCCGCGTGCTCAACAAGCTCTACGCCGTCCTGCATCCCGACAATGCCGCGGCCGCGGAACCGGCCACGCCCACCATCAAGGAAAGCAAGGAGGCCGCCAAGCGCAAGAGCGACGGTGTGGGCATCTCCGGCTGTGACGGCGTGCTCATGCGTTTTGCCAAATGCTGCAACCCGGTGCCGGGGGATCCCATCATCGGATACATCAGCCGCGGCATGGGCGTCACCGTCCACCGTGCGGACTGTCCCAACGTGGCCAATATGGAGCCGGAACGCCTCATCTCCGTGCACTGGGACGGCGAGGAGGAAAAGCCCTACGAGGCCGGCATCTTCATCCTGGCCCAGAACCGCAGCGGCGTGCTGGCGGGCATCGCCCAGCTCCTGGCCCAGCAGGGCATCAATATCACGGCGCTCTCTTCGCGGGCGCTGGTGGACGGCCGGGCCGAACTGCGCCTGACCGTGGAAGTGTGCAACGCCACCCAGCTCTACGATGTCATCGAGGCCATCCGCGGACAGTCCGGCATCCTTGAAGTGGTGCGCGATACTGAAGAAGCCTAGGGGCCATCATGGCCGCCTGCCATGGCGCAGCCCTTTCCCGTCAGGGAGCATATGCAGGGGACACCGCAAGGTGTCCCCTTTATCGTTGGCACCCCGTGACAGTTTTGGGCAACTATTTGCCAGGAACGGGTCTGTACCCGTCAGCCGTGGCGGCGTATCCCGGTAAGCACAGGACAAGGGACCCTTTCCCGGCCGGGATCTGCCTGAAGGCAGGCCCTGCCGGGCTGCGCCGACGGGGAGCAGCCCGGTATGACCATTGGGGGGACACTGTTCCCCGGGATGGCGGCAGCGGGCCATGCTCATGCCGGGGCATCCGGCACAACCGTTGGATATATCGTGGGGAGAACCATGGACAGGATGCGGAAAGCAGAGGCATACAGGAAGGAACTGGGAAAGACGGGTGCGCCGGCACTGGCCGGGACGGATCCCGAACTGTGGGCCATCCGGGAGCGTCTGGAACATGGCGAGATCGCCGGACAGGGCTGCCTGGATGCGCGTCAGCGCCGCCTCATCACGCTGGTCGTCCTGGCTGCCATCCAGACGCCGGAGGGGATCGGGGAAGAGACCCGGGCCGCCCTGCATCAGGGCGTGCGCCCCGAAGAGATCCGCGAGGCCCTGTACCAGTGCGCGCCCTATATCGGCTTCCCGCGGACGGAAGCGGCCCTGCGCCATGCGGATGCCGCCCTGGAGGCCGCCGGGATAGCCCTGCCCCTGCCAGAAGGCGGCACGGTGAGCGAAGAAGACCGCTTTGAAAAAGGTCTTGCCGTGCAGACCGGCATTTTCGGGGATGCCATCAGCAAGATGCACGCGTCGGCCCCTGAGGGGCAGCGGGAGATCCTCGTCCGCCATCTTTCCGCGTTCTGTTTTGGCGACATCTATACGCGCACGGGGCTGGATCTGCCGCTGCGGGAACTGCTGACCTTCTGCATCATCAGCGCGCTGGGCGGCTGCGAGGCCCAGGTCAGGGCCCATGTGCAGGGCAATGCCGCCGTGGGCAACAGCAAGCAGCTGCTGGTGGATGCCCTGTTGCAGATGCTGCCCTGCATCGGCTTCCCCCGCACGCTCAACGCCCTTGCCTGCGTCAACAGCGTGCTGCCCGAAGCCTAGAACGCCCGGGCAGGAGGACAGCGTCCCCGCGTGTCCCGGCTGTGTTCCTGTTGCCGGAACATGCGGAGGCTGTGGGATGGTCTTGAAGACAGGATGGACGCGGCCTGGGCGGGGACGGGTACTGCCGGCCTGAGGCATGGGCCGGCCCGCAGGCGGATGGCGCGCGTCCTAAAGGCCGCCTGCCCCGGCTTCCTCCAAAGGGGCAAGCGCGCGTTTCCGCTGGATGTCCCGGTGGGGCGGTTCGCCGAACATGCGTTTGTACTCCCTGCTGAACTGGGTCACGCTCTCATAGCCCACGGAAAGGGCTGCCGAGGCCGCCCGCATGTCTTCCATGAGCATCAGGCGCTGGGCCTCGTGGAGCCTGAGCTGCTTCAGGTATTGCAGGGGGCTCAGGCCGGTGACGGTCTTGAAATGACGATGGAGCGTGGACAGCGACATGCCCACCTGCCGCGCCAGGCTCTCCATGCGTACCGGGGCCCCCAGGTCCCGGCGCAGGATGGAGACGGCCCGCAAGACCTGGCTGTTCTGGGATCCCTGGGCATAGAGGCTGCGCAGCACATGGCCCAGGGGGCCGATCAGCAGCAGGTAGTGCAGCTCCTGCATGACCATGGGCGCGCGGATGGCGATCTGTTCCGGCTTGTCCAGCAGTTCGGCCAGGCGCAGCACGGCTTCCAGAAATTCCGGCTCGGCATCTGCCACGGCCACGCCGGGGCCGTCTTCCTGCGGAGCTTTGCCCGCAGGCCGCATCCTGAGCATGAGGTCCGTCAGTACCTGTCTGTCCAGATAAAAGAAGAGGGAGAGGAAGGGCTGCCCGGGGGCCGTATCGAAGAAGGAAGACGAGCTGGGCATGTCGATGCCGGAGACCAGGAACTGGCCCCGCCGGAAGACGAATTCCTGCGAACCGATGAGCGAGCGCTTGCTCCCCTGGACGATGACGGACACCAGCGGCCTTTCGAAACAGCGGTCAGGTGCGGGCGGGTCTTCCCGCCGGACGAGCATCAGACCGTCGATGGGGCTGGGGCGGATCTCCGGGGCGGGAAGATGCCGCATCAGGATGTCTTTCAGGGCGGCAAGGATATCTTCTTTGATGGACAGGGCTGAGGATGACATGAGGACCTCCGGTTCGGGCTGCCTGCCAGTGTACCGAAAAGACGGCGGGGAGAGAAGAGGCCGCCCATGCTGCCCGCAGGCAGAGGGCATGGATGGGCAAGAGCGCCGGGGGCTGCCTTTCCAGCCATCGAGGCAAGGCGCTGTCTTTCTCCAATGCCAAGGCAGGAGGACGGGAACGACGGCGGGGAAGCGACCTGCCCGGCCGGGGATGGGGGGCGGCGTATCCGCACGTCCGGCTGGACGGGCATGACATTTCACGATCAACAACAAAAGGGAACGACCATGCAGGAAAACAGGGGGCCTTTCGCCCGGGGCGGTGCCAACACGGCCTATGCCCGGTATTTTGTCGGCAACAGCTATTTGAACATGCTCTCCACCCAAGGGGTCCTCATCGGCAATGTGACCTTCGAACCGGGATGCCGCAACAACTGGCATATCCATGAGGCCGCCAGCGGTGGCGGGCAGATATTGCTCTGCACCTCCGGGCGCGGCTGGTATCAGGAGTGGGGCAAGCCCGCACGCGAGTTGCATGCGGGCGACGTGGTCCACATCCCCGCCGGGGTCAAGCACTGGCACGGTGCGGCCAG
>JABLTQ010023790.1_pt1 | contig 22725 bp, 25 predicted proteins | sample 7160101 | NCBI WGS metagenome assembly JABLTQ01 (sample SAMN14651228, study PRJNA627086) | human gut metagenome | isolation source: feces | host: Homo sapiens
AGAAGGCGAAAGAGAAAGCGGCAACCACCGGCCCTGCGGGCCGTATCCCGGATGCGGCAGGGACTGGCGGAGAAGGAAAAGGGCCGTGGCAGGGACCTGCCGCAACAAGTAAAATCAAGACAAAAATCATTCCCGGTAGGTGCTGCATGATACACCCGCCGGGAATGATTCGTATAAAAAAGGAGTAAGGATGGCAAATTAACCGCCGAGGTAGGCTTTTTGCACCTGATCGCTGGCCATCAGCTCGGCGCCGGTACCGGAAAGAACGATGCGGCCGGTTTCCAGGACATAGGCCCGGTCGGCGACCTCTAGGGCGGCCTGAGCGTTCTGTTCGACCAGGAGGATGGTGGTGCCGGAAGCGTGCAGCTCCCGGATGATTCCGAAGATTTGCTCCACCAGGATGGGCGCAAGACCCATGGAGGGTTCATCCAGCATGAGTAGCTTGGGGTGGCTCATCAGGGCGCGGCCCATGGCCAGCATCTGCTGCTCGCCGCCGGAAAGGGTACCGGCGATCTGTTTACGGCGTTCCAGCAGGCGAGGGAAGCGCTGATAAACGCTTTCCAGGTCCGCCTCAATGCCGGAGGAGGGTTGGGAAAAAGCGCCCATCTCCAGGTTTTCTTGCACCGTCATCTGCAAAAAGACATGGCGGCCCTCCGGGACCTGGGCCAGGCCCATGCCCACCAGCTTGTGGGCGGGGACGCCGTGCAGGTCTTTTCCGTGAAAGAGGATGGAGCCGGAACGGGGATGCAGAAGCCCCGAAACGGTATTCAGAATGGTGGATTTACCGGCGCCGTTGGCACCGATGAGGGTGACGACCTCGCCCTCGTGGACCTCGAAGGAAACGCCCTTAACAGCGTGGATGCTGCCATAATAGACATGGAGATCACTGACTTTCAGCATTTCACTCATGGGTTACGCCTCCTTTTTACGGCCCAGGTAGGCCTCGATGACCTTGGGATCGGACTGGATATCTTCCGGGGAGCCCTTGGCGATGATGCGGCCGAAGCTGAGCACGGCGATGCCCTCGCAGATATTCATAACAAGGCTCATATCGTGCTCGATGAGGAGCACGGCGATCTTGAAGGTATCGCGGATGGTGCGAATGTTTTCCATCAGCTCGGCTGTTTCGGAGGGGTTCATGCCCGCGGCGGGCTCATCCAGCAGCAGCAGGCAGGGGTTGGTAGCCAGGGCACGCAGGATCTCCAGTCGGCGCTGGGCGCCGTAGGGCAGGCTGCCTGCCTTGGCATTCGCAAACTGCTCCATGTGGAAGATGGAGAGCAGCTCCATGGCGCGCTCGTGGGCGATGCGCTCGCCTTTCCAGAAGGAGGGCAGGCGGAAGATGCCGTTGGCCATATTGTACTTGATCTGGCTGCTCATGGCGACGGTGATGTTTTCCTCCACCGTCAGCTCCGAAAACAGGCGGATATTCTGGAAGGTACGGGCGATGCCAGCGCGGTTGACCTGCGCGGTGGTCATGCCGTGGATATCCTTGCCATCCAGCAGGATGGTGCCGTGGGTGGGCTGATAGACCTTGGTGAGCAGATTGAAGATGGTGGTCTTACCGGCACCGTTGGGGCCGATGAGCCCAGCGATTTCGGTGCGGCCGATGGTGATATCGAAGTTATCCACGGCCTTAAGACCGCCGAAGGTCACGCCGAGATCAATGCACTCCAGGATGGGGCTGATGGAGGCGTCGCGCTCCGGCAGGAGGGCAACGCTGCGGTTGACCGGGACCAGCTTGGTTTTATTGTGGGTCTTGACAGACATTTAAGCGCCCTCCTTCTGCAAAGATTTGGCCTTTTTCTTTTTGGCGCGGCGCAGCAGCTCGGCCGGGGAGATGCGGTGGAAAAATTCCTTCATGGTGGGATTATTGGTGGCCAGCATGACGATGATGAGGACGATGGCATAGAGAAGCATCCGGTAATCGGCAAACTCACGCATGGCCTCCGGCAGGGCGGTAAGCACAATGGCGGCGATGATGGAGCCCGGGATGCTGCCCATGCCGCCCAGTACCACGATGACCAGAATCTCGATGGACATGTTGTAATCGAAGGTGGCTGCCTTGACATTGGCGAAGAAGTGGCCGTACAGCACGCCGGCTGCCCCCGCGAAGAACGCGGCCAGCATGAAAACCATGAGCTTGTAGCGGGTAACATCAATGCCGACCGATTCGGCAGCGATGCGGTTATCCCGGATGGCCATGATGGCGCGGCCCTGCTTGGAGCGCTTGAGGTTCATCATGACAAGAACGGTGAGCAGCACCAATATGACAGCGTAGGGCAGGAGCTTTTTTGCATTGGAATAGATGGGGTTGGTATTGAGGCCCAAAGCGCCGCCGGTAAAATCAAGATTGGTGATGATGTTCTTGATGATCTCGCCGCAGGCCAGGGTGACAATGGCAAGATAGTCGCCCTTGAGCCGCAAGGCGGGCAGACCGACCGCGAGGCCAAAGAGCGCCGCTACCAGGCCGCCAACGACCATGGAAAGAGGCAGGCGGACCGCCATGGGGAGGACATCCACCAGGGCGATGGATAAAAGACAGCCGGAGAAAAGACCCACCGACATGAACCCGGCGTGGCCCAGGGAGAGTTCCCCCAAAAGGCCGACAACGAGATTGAGCGAGACCGCCAGCACGATGTAGACCGAAATGGGGATGATCATATTGGAGAACTGGCGGGTGAGACTGCCGCCATACAGCAGGTAGGCGACCACAGCGTAAACCGCTGCGACCAGGATGAAGGTCAGAAGATCGCCGGAAAATTTGAATTTTTTCTGTTTCATCTTCTTACACCTTCTCATTCATTGTTTTACCCAAGAGGCCGGTGGGCTTGACCACCAGGACCAGGACCAGAACGCCAAAGACGATGGCATCTGCCCAGAGGGTGGAAATATAGGTTTTGGAGAGCTGCTCGATGATGCCGAGCAGGATGCCGCCCAGCATGGCGCCGGGCACCGAGCCGATACCGCCGAATACGGCTGCCGTAAAGGCCTTGATGCCGGGCATGGCGCCGGTGGTGGGCTTGATGTAGACATAGGACATGCCATAGAAGATGCTGGCGACAGCGGCCAGCGCCGAGCCGATGGCGAAGGTAATGGAAATGGTGCGATTGACGCTGATGCCCATGAGCGCCGCGGCGGCTTTATCCTCGCTGACGGCCCGCATGGCCTTGCCCATACGGGTGCGGTTGATGAAGAAGGAAAGCACCACCATGATGAGCGCGGTGACCAGCAGGGTAAGGATGGTGACACCATCGATGGTGACGCTGCCGATGGTGACCTGGCCCAACTGCACAATGGTGGGATAGGCCTTCTGCTGGGAACCGAAAAGGATCAGGGCGAGGTTCTGCAAAAAGTAGCTGACACCGATGGCAGTGATGAGCACGCTGAGGGGCGGCGCCTGGCGCAGCGGCTTATAGGCCAAAAATTCGATGAGGACGCCGAGCAGCGCACAGATAAGGATACTGAGCAGCACGGCGATGAGGGGCGGCAGGCCCATCTGCGCAACGGCGATGATGCCGGCGTAAGCGCCGATCATGATGATATCGCCGTGGGCAAAGTTCAGCATCTTGGCGATGCCGTACACCATGGTGTAGCCCAGCGCGATGAGGGCGTAAATGCTGCCCAGACTGAGTCCGCTGATTAAGGTTTGGATAAAGTGAGTCATGGTAAGTTCAATCCTTTAATAAGTAGGCTTGCTCCTCCGGACAGGAGACCTGCCCGGAGGGAGCCGCTTTGAGGAGATAGAGATAAGAAAGAAAAATGAAGAATGAAGATAGCTTAATGAATTAATCCTGAGAATCGAACAGGGTGCCGACACCATCGTAGTAGAGGATAGCGCTGGCGGGCTTATTGGTGTTGCCATCGGCGGTCCAGGTCATGACGCCGGTAACACCCTCGACGGTGAGGGAGGTAAGAGCGGAAGCGAGTGCCGCGCCGCTGGTGGAGCCGGCCTTTTCGACGGCAGCCTTGATGGCATAGATGGCATCATAGGCATCGGCAGCGAACTGGTCGGGGGTGGCGCCGTAGGCTTCCTTGTACTTCGCAACGAAGCTCTGTACATTCTCGGCGGGGTTATCGGCGGAGAAGGGGGTGAGCATCAGCACGTTATTGGCGATGGTGGGATCCTGTGCGACCTTGCCGAGGATGCCGTCCAGACCATCGGCACCGAAGAAGTAAACGCCATCGGCGAACTTACCGCGGGCCTGGGTGAGGAAGGTAGAGGCTTCCTCCGCATAGAAGGGGATGAATACCAGCTTGACGCCGGAGGAGACCAGCGCATTGACCTGCGTGGAGAAATCGGTGCTGGTGGAGGCGGTGAAGGTCTGGGTCTCGGCGATGTTGATGCCCAGCTCGCCGCACTTCGCTACGAAAGCATTATACAGACCGACGGAATAATCGTTATCGCTTTGATAGAGGATGCCAACGGTATCGACCATGTTGTTATCCTTGATGTACTGGGCAGCGGCAGCGCCCTGATAGGAATCGTAGAAGCAGACGCGGAAAGCCTTATCGTTGCCATCGATGCACTTATCGGCGGAGCCGGAGGGGGTGATCAGCAGGACATCATCATCACGGGCAGCGGCAACAACGGAGGCATTCTCACCGGAGAGAACGCAGCCGAGGGAAACCTCCATGCCCCAGTCCATCAGCTTGCCATAGGCATTGACAGCGCTTTCGGACTCGCCCTGGGAATCCTGATAGCTGAGTTCGATCTGCTTGCCGGCAATGCCGCCAGCCTCGTTGATCTCCTTGACGGCCAGTTCAGCGCCGTTCTTTTCGGACAGACCGTAGTTGGCATAGGCGCCGGTGAGGGGGCCGATGCCGCCGATCTTGACAGTGGTGGTGTCGGGGGTATCATTGCCGCCGTTGTTGGCGGGTTCGCCGCCGCAGGCGGCCATGGCCAGAACCATGAGAACGGCCATCATCATACACAGAAACTTTTTCATTTTGTTTTACTCCTTTGCTTTTGCTAATTTAGAACATATATACAAAAAACGGCCCCGCCGTTTGGCAGAACCGCTTACTGTATCGGGAACAGTTAATGCAAATTCATTCCAAGAACGGCCAATATGAACGGCATCATAATCAGCAGGGGCAGTCGAATAATGCCCAGCAGGCTAATAATGACGGCAACAAAAATGGACGCCATAACCATGGCGCCCATAATAATGACGATATTGGCAGAGCAGGCAGAAGCGGCGCAGGCAGAAGAAGCCTCTGTGCATGCAGAAGCGAAGTGATGATTCTGATGAGCGGTAACGAACTTCATCATGCCGGGGCTCCTTTCCTTCACCGCTTGGGGTGAATTGATCTTTGATGCTGCCATTTTAGCGCTTTAGTTTGCTGCTGTCAAGACTAAAAAACTGACAAATGCACACAGGAAAACCGATAAAATTTTCGACAACAGGGAGAAAATACACAAATAGGGGGGGATTTGTGCTGCTTTATGTGAAGAAAATTTATCGAGCGCTAAGAAACCATAAATATTACTGCGGGAAGTCATCCAGCCGGTGGAGGACTTTTTTGAGGAAGAACAGCGAGGAGATAAGGCAGACGACCTCCGCGATGGGAAAGGCGAGCCAGACATCATCCAGCACACCGGTGAGGGAGAACAGGTACGCCACTGGGATGAGCACGATGAGCTGACGGCCCAGCGAGACCAGCATGCTGTATATGCTCTTACCCAGGGCCTGGAACACGCTGCTGGCAACGATGCTGACAGCGGCCAGCGGGTAGGTGAAGGAGGTGATGCGGAAGGCCGGGATGCCGATGGCGATCATGGCTTCGGAGGCATCGAACAGGCGGAGCAGCGGCACCGGCAGGAAGAAGAATGCGGCCCAGCCCAGCAGCATGATGGTGACAGCGGTGATGGTGGAGGTGCGGATGGCCTGATGGATGCGGCCGCGGTTGCGGGCACCGTAATTGTAGGCGACGATGGGAACAACGGCATTATTGAGGCCGAAGAGCGGCATAAAGAAAAAGCTGTTGAGCTTGAAGTAGACGCCGTAGACCGCCGACGCGGTGGTGCTGAACGCCAGCAGGATCTGATTCATGAGGTAGGTGGTGACCGAGCCGATGGCGGTCATCAAAATGGAGGGGAAGCCGATGGAATAGATCTCGCCGATGAGGGGAAAATTGAAACGGATCTTTTTGAGATTGACACGGACATCGGTATTGTGCTTTTGATTGAGGACAATGCCAAGCACTGCGGCGACCAATTGACCGATGATGGTAGCATAGGCAGCGCCCCGGACACCCATGACAGGGCAGCCGAGGAGGCCGAAGATCATGATGGGATCGAGGATGATATTGATGATGGCGCCGATGCCCTGAATGAACATGGTGATGAGGGTTTGGCCGGTGCCCTGCAGCATCCGCTCGGCGGTGATCTCCACAAAGATGCCGATGGAGCCGATGCAGACGATGGAAAGATACTGGGCGCCGTATTCCGCGATGATGGGGGAAACGCCCTTTTGCATGGAGAAGTAGAGCTGAGAGCCGAAAACCCCGAATAGCGCGAATACCACGGCGGTGCAGATAGAAAGCAGCAGGCCGACATTGGCGACTTCCTCGGCGGCCTCGCGGTTTTTCTCGCCCAGGCGGCGGGAAAGCAGGGCGTTCATACCCACGCCGGTGCCGGTGGCAAAGGCGATCATGAGGTTCTGAACGGGGAAGGCCAGCGAAACGGCGGTGAGGGCATCCTCGCTGATGCGGGAGACGAAGATGCTATCGACGATATTATAAAGGGCCTGGATGAGCATGGAGATGATGAGCGGCAGGGCCATATTAAAAATGAGCTTTTTGACCGGCATTGTCCCCATTTTGTTTTCTTTTGGCATGGAATTGACGGACATGACGACCTCCGTAAAAGTATTTTTGCACAAATAGCAGACTTAACTTATAGTATACTATTACTAAATGAGAATGTCAACGAAAGGGAAAAAGGAGGGAAAACCGTACCGGTTGGCAGAAAAATGTCCCCTGCTGTTCCCGGAAAGGAGCGGCAGGGGGAATATTTTTGTGCTTTTACAAGGTGACAAGGTTCCGGAGAACTTCGACCATCTTTTCCAGCGAACGGACGGGGATAAATTCGTGGATGGAGTGGAAATTGAGACCGCCGGTGGAGAGGTTGGGGCAGGGGAGCCCCTCGTAGGAGAGACGGGCGCCATCGGTGCCGCCGCGGATGGCGACGATCTTGGGAGTGACGCCGGCCTTTTGCATGGCGGCTTCGGCGTTATGGATCAGGTACATATGGTCGGTGAGCTTCTCTTTCATATTGTAGTAGCTATCGGTCATATGCAGGGTAAAGATGCCGGCACCGTATTTCTGATTCATAAAATCGGCAGTTTGCTGCATGAGCACCTTGCGGGCCCCGAACTTCTCCCGGTCGTGATCGCGGATGATGTAGGCCGCTTCGGCGGAGGATTCATCGCCGCTCATTTCGCAGAGGTGGAAGAAGCCCTCATAGCCCTCGGTGTGGGCGGGAGTTTCGGCGGCGGGCAGCAGGCCGATAAATTCCGCCAGCAGCAGGGCCGCGTTCTTCATTTTGTTTTTGGCACTACCGGGGTGGATATTGAGCCCCCGCACCTTGACCGTCGCCGCCGCGGCATTGAAGTTTTCATACTCGATCTCGCCCAGCTCGCCGCCATCCACGGTATAGGCTTCCTTGGCAGGGAAGCGATCCATGCGGAAGCGGTCGGTGCCGCGGCCGATCTCCTCATCGGGGGTGAAGCAGACGGCAATGGGACGATGCTTTACCTCGGGGTGAGCCAGCAGGTACTCGCACAGGGTAACGATCTCCGCCACACCGGCTTTATCATCGGCGCCCAGCAGGGTGGTGCCATCGGTGACAATAAGCTCCTGGCCGATGTATTCCTCCAGGAAGGGATAATCGGTGGGGGAAAGGGTGGAAGCGCCCAGCTCCAGTACGCCGCCGGGGTAGGTGACAATGCGGGGCTTAATGTGATCGCCGCTGACGGCGGGACTGGTATCCATGTGGGCAATAAGGCCAAGGGCTTCGCCCTCGCCGGGGAGATAGCCGTAAACATAGCCATCGGCATCCTGCTCTACATCGGTAAGTCCCAGGGCTTTCAGTTCTTCAGCAATGGCGGCCCCCAACACCAGCTGATTGGGGGTGGAGGGACAGGTCTCGCTCTTTTCATCGCTATTGGTGCCGTAGCCCACATATTTTAAGAAGCGTTCGGTAATATTCATGGGATGAGCCTCCTTCGTTTATTTTAGGAATCCGTTGACGATCTCCCGCTCGGCGTCCTCTTCGGTCAGGCCGAGGGTCATCAGTTTGATGATCTGCTCACCCGCGATCTTGCCGATGGCGGCTTCGTGGATCAGGGCGGCATCAACATGGTTGGCGGTAAGGGCCGGGGTGGCGATGACGCAGGCCTTATCCATGATGATGGCGTCACATTCGCTGTGACCGGCGCAGGCATTGTTGCCATTGATGCTGCTGCGGAACTCCTGCTTGCTGTGGTCCCGTGCCACGCTGCGGCTTACCACATCGGTGCTGCAGTTCTCACCGTTCAAGTCGATGGCAAAATCGGTGATGGCGTGCTGGTCGCCGGTGGTCATGATCTTTTCGTGCACCGTGAGGGTGGAGCCGGCTGTCAGGGTGCCGCCGGTTTTGCGCAGGGTGTCATCTACGCCGGCGATCTGGGTGGTCTCCATATCCATGGAAGCCCCTTCCTCCAGGTAGACAATGGTGGTGGGGTTCATTACCCGCTTGCCGCGGCCTTCGCCTTCGCCGTAGTGCTTTTCCACATAGCGTAGGTGGGCGCCTTTCCCCACATGGAAGGTATGGATGCCGTCGTGGGAGGTTTCCTCGGCCCCGGCGCAGTGGATGCCGCAGCCCGCGATGATGACCACATCGGCATTTTCGCCAATATAGAAGTCATTGTAGACCAGGTCCTTGAGACCGGTCTGGCTGACCACCACGGGAATGTGGACGCTTTCATTTTTGGTGCCGGGGGCGATGATAATATCGATACCGGGCTTATCGGTCTTGGTGACGATATTGATGTGGGCGGTGGTATTGCGTCCGGCAGGGGCACCGTTGGCACGGATATTGTAGGCGCCTACCGGCAGGCTGTCGAGGTCGGCGACCTCTTTCAGCAATCGTTTCTGGATTTCGTCAATCATGGTCAGCGCACCTCCTTGATGGGATCGGAAAGCATACTGCACACCGGCGGGGCGGTATCGATATTGCGCAGCAGGCGGGGGAGGACTTCCTCCCGGGGACCGCATTCTGCCAGGCGGCCATCCTTCAGCAGAACGATGGTATCGGCGATATTAAGGATACGCTCCTGGTGACTGATAATGAGGATGCTGCCGCGGGTCTGCTCGTACATCTTTTCAAAGACACGGATGAGATTCTGAAAGCTCCAAAGGTCGATGCCGGCTTCCGGCTCATCAAAGACCGAAAGGGCGGTGCCGCGTGCCAGCACCATGGCGATCTCGATGCGCTTTAATTCACCGCCGGAGAGGCTGGCGTCCAACTCACGGTCGATATAATCCCGGGCGCAAAGACCAACCTCGCTGAGGTAGGCGCAGACTTCGGCGATATTGGCGTCCTTACCGGCGGCCAGGTTCATCAGGTCGCCGACCCGTAGGCCCTTAAAGCGCACCGGCTGCTGAAAGGCATAGCTGATGCCCCGGCGGGCGCGTTCGGTGATGGAAAAGGCGGTGATGTCCTCGCCATCCAGCAGAATGCGGCCGGAGGTGGGGGTATAGATACCGGCAATGATTTTGGCTAGGGTGGATTTACCGCCGCCATTGGGACCGGTGATGGCCACAAAGCGGTCCTGGATCGTCAGGCTGATATCGTGCAGTATTTCACGGTTTTCTTCGGTTTCGTAGCTGATGTGTTGCAATTCCAGCATAGAATACTCCTTACATAATAAGAGATGGATGGGCCGCAAATAAGACCTTACGAGTATAGTTTACACATTTTTGGGGCAAAGTGCAAGGCTGTGGGGGAAATTCTCCATAAAAAAGGAGCAAAACAGTAATGCGGCGGGGGAAATGACGAGTTAGCCTTGGCAAACTGCACAAGTTTTTTGTTAGTCAAGGCTAACCTGATGGCAGGACTGCCGAAAATGCGGAAGGAGAATTTTTTTTGAGAAAAATCCATTGACAAGAGAGGGCGGTTTTTGTATTATAATGCATGGTTAGCAAGCGCTAACTGCAAAGTGACATCAGCCAAAAGAAAGACACCGGCTGAGGAACGGAGGACAAACAAATGATGCCTTTAAGCCTGGCGCAGGTAGGGGAAGAAAATATCATCAAGCGCATTGGCGGCAGCCCGGAGGTAAAACGCCATTTGGAGAATCTGGGCTTTGTGGTGGGCGGTGAAGTGACCGTGGTAAACACCCTGGGCGGCAATGTGATAGTGAATGTAAAGGAAGCCCGCGTGGCCATCAGCAAAGAGATGGCGGTAAAAATTATGGTATAACGGCAGCGATGCCTTTTTACACTACATAAGCACAAGCGAAATGTGACAAGAAGGAGGAACCAGACGATGAAAAATCTGAAAGAGGCCAAGATCGGCGAGACCGTCCGTGTGGTAAAGATCCATGGCGAAGGCGCCATCAAGCGACGCATCATGGATATGGGCCTGACCAAAGGTGTTGAGGTTTATATCCGCAAGGTAGCGCCGCTGGGCGATCCCATCGAGGTAACGGTGCGCGGGTACGAGCTTTCTCTGCGCAAGGCCGATGCCGAACAGATAGAGGTAGAATAAGTCGGACCCCGCGGGAGGCTGCATCCCGCATTTTTAACGACATATGGTTAGCGTCTGCTAATCAAAATCATCAGAAAGAGAGGCCATAACGCATGGATATTAGAATTGCCCTTGCCGGTAACCCCAACAGCGGTAAAACTACCCTGTTCAATGCTCTTACCGGTTCCAACCAGTTTGTAGGCAACTGGCCGGGTGTTACCGTAGAGAAAAAGGAAGGTAAGCTGAAAAAGCACGAGGGTGTTACCATCACCGACCTGCCCGGCATTTATTCCCTTTCCCCCTACACCCTGGAAGAAGTAGTAGCCCGTAATTATCTGCTGGGCGAGCGCCCCGATGCCATCCTGAACATCATTGATGGTACCAACCTGGAGCGTAACCTGTACCTGACCACCCAGCTGACCGAGCTGGGCATCCCGGTCGTCGTCGCCATCAACATGATGGATTTGGTAAAGAAAAACGGCGATAAGATCAATGTAGAAGAGCTTTCCCGCCAGCTGGGCTGCAAGGTTGTAGAGATCTCTGCCCTGAAGGGGACCGGCGTGATGGCTGCCGCCGAGGCTGCCATTGATGCCGCCAAGAACAGCAAGACCGTTCCGCAGCACACCTTCTCCGGCAGCGTAGAGCACGCCCTGGCCCACATTGAGGAAGCCGCCGTGCACAATATGCCCGAAGAGCAGCAACGCTGGTATGCCATCAAGATCTTTGAGCGTGATGATAAGGTGCTTTCCTCCCTGAATATCGATAAGGGAGTACTGGAGCACATCGAAAACGACATCAAGGCCGTAGAGACCGAAATGGATGACGATGCCGAGTCTATCATCACCAACGAGAGATATATCTACATCGGCGAGGTCATTAAGGCCTGCTACAAGAAAAAGAATCACGGCGGCCTTTCCACCTCCGATAAGATCGACCGCATCGTGACCAACCGCTGGTTGGGTCTGCCCATCTTCGCGGTCGTCATGTTCATCGTTTACTGGGTGGCCATGGTGGGCGTGGGCGCCCCCGCGACCGACTGGGCCAACGACGGCCTGTTCGGCGATGGCTGGCACCTGCTGGGCATCGACGGCGGATACGGGAAGCTGGCCGAGGAATACGGCAAGGCTTCCCTAATCGTAGACGGCTATGATGCCTACATCGAAGAAAATGGCTCTCTGGCCGCAGATGGCACCTTTACCTATGAGGTAGAAGATGAGGAAACCCTTGCTGTCTCCACCGAGACGGCGACCATGGCAGACTATGAAAAGGCCAAGGCGACCATCGAGAGGATCGGGGAGGAGCCCGACCCCGCTGATTACGGCATATGGGTGCCCGGTGTCCCCGTGCTGGTGGGGAACGCCCTGGAGCGGGCCGGTACCGCCGACTGGCTCTCCGGTCTGATTCTTGACGGTATTGTGGCTGGTGTCGGCGCTGTTTTGGGCTTTGTTCCCCAGATGCTGGTGCTGTTCCTGATGCTGGCTTTCCTGGAGGCCTGCGGCTATATGGCACGCATCGCCTTTGTGCTGGACCGTATCTTCCGTAAGTTCGGCCTTTCCGGTAAGTCCTTCATCCCCATGCTCATCGGTACCGGCTGCGGTATCCCCGGCATCATGGCTTCCCGTACCATCGAGAATGAACGGGACCGCCGGATGACCATCATGACCACCACCTTTATCCCCTGCGGCGCCAAGGTTCCCTTCATCGGCATGATCGCCGGCGCTCTGTTTGGCGGCAGCGCCTGGGTTTCCACCTCCGCTTACTTCATCGGCATGGCTGCCATCATCATTTCCGGTATCATGCTGAAGAAGACCAAGATGTTTGCCGGCGATCCCGCTCCCTTTGTAATGGAGCTGCCCGCGTATCACTGGCCCACTCTGGGCAATGTCCTGCGTTCCATGTGGGAGCGCGGCTGGTCCTTCATCAAGAAGGCCGGTACCATCATTCTGCTTTCCACCATCTTTGTGTGGTTCACCTCCCGCTTCGGCTGGCTGGACGGGCAGTTCGGCATGTTGGAGGAGGATCAGATCAGCGCCTCTATCCTTGCCAAGATCGGTAATGCCATCTGCTGGATCTTTGCACCTTTGGGCTGGGGCAACTGGCAGGCGACCGTTGCTTCTATCACCGGTCTGGTTGCGAAGGAAAACATCGTTGGTACGCTGGGCGTACTGTACAGCGGCGGCGCCGGTACGGTATATGATGCCATCGCGGCTGCGTTCACCGGTATCACCGGCTACAGCTTTTTGGTATTCAACCTGCTGTGCGCTCCCTGCTTCGCGGCCATCGGTGCTATCAAGCGTGAGATGAACAGCCCCAAGTGGACCTGGTTCGCTATCGGTTATCAGTGTGGCTTTGCCTATGCGGTAGCCCTGATGATCAACCAGTTCGGCGGCCTGTTCACCGGCAATGCCAATATCATTGGCGTGATCGCTGCGGTCATCGTACTCGCTGCTATCATCTACATGCTGGTACGCCCCTATAAGGAGGCCACCAAGCTGACCACCAAGGTAGAGATGTAATTCGCAAAATCACTTTAGACCATAGACATAACAGAAAGGAGTCGGACTTATGCTAGCATGGATCACGGAAAATATCGGTACGATTCTGATCTCGGCCGTATTGCTTCTCGTTGTTGTACTCATCATCCGGAAGCTGGTAAAGGACAAGAAAAAAGGAAAATCCAGCTGTGGCTGCAACTGTGCCCACTGCGCCATGTCGGGCTCCTGCCACCAGAAGTAACAAAGCAACAGGCGGGGAGACGCGGATGGAAGCATCTGCGTTTCCCCTTTGCCTTAACAGGAGGTAAGCAATGGCTAACCAAAACGCATTGACGGCCGCCCATATCCGCTACCTGCTGGTGCTGCTGCGGCTGACTGCCGCAAACGGTCACACCCGCTGCGTCGATCTGGCGGCGGCACTAGAGCTTTCTCCACCCAGCGTCCACAATATGGTGGATACCATGACGGCGTTGGGGTTAGTGAAGAAAGGCACCCGCGGGGCGGTCTCGCTGACCGAATACGGCAGCAGAACAGCCGAGCGGTACCAGCGGTACTACCATAGTGCAGCGGCACTGCTGCGGCAGGGCTTCCCGGAGCTGACAGAGCCGCAGACGATGATCTGCCAGCTGCTGGCGCAGGTGCCGGAAGAAAGCCTGGCGGGGCTGTGTGACCGCCAGGCGGTAAAAGAGGCGGCCTCCTAAGGAGGACCCCATGAACATACAGGAACTGTGCTGGGCTGCGGCGCTGCTGCTGGCGGTGGCCGCGGGACTCAGTTACATCAAATACAAAATAAAAACACTGCTGAAAAACGCGGCGGAGAAGAAAGGATGAGTGAGATGGTACAGATGACGCTGAAGGTGGATGGTATGGCCTGCGGCATGTGTGAGGCGCATATCAATGATGCCATCCGCAGCCACTTTGCTGTAAAGAAGGTGAGCTCCAGCCACACCAAGGGCGAAACGGTCATCCAGTGCGAGGAACCGCTGGGGGAGGAACGCCTGCGGGCGGTGATCGCCGAGACTGGCTATGAGTTGAAAAGCGTGACCACCGCGCCCTGTGAGGAAAAGCACGGCCTGGGCGGGCTGTTCCAGCGTAAATAAAGCGGAGCCAAAATGATATACTAACAGCACAAGCGGAAAGGGGGCGTCGGAATGTCGGAAGAACTGGTGGTGGAGCAGTGCAGCCCCACCATGGCAGGGCTAAAAACAGGAAACCTATTCAGCTGCCCAGCGGAGGATACCCGCACGCTGTGGCAGAGTATCCGCCGACTGAACCAACGGCTGGTGCCCTGCGGTATCCGGCTGGTACCGGTAAAAAGCCTGGGTGACCGGGAGCTCATCTACATGTATCGCCCGGAAAAACTGCGGCGGGACCTGCGGGAGCAGGGGGCACGCGCCATCCTGAGGGAAAAGCGCTACCCCACCGAAGACCCCGAGCGCTGTGTGGTGGAGCTGGTGCGCCGTCTGAACAGGGGAAAGGATTTTCCGCATGAGATCGGATTGTTCCTGGGCTATCCGGCGGAGGATGTCAGCGGATTTATCCGGCATGGCGCCCGCTGTGCCAAGTGCGTGGGCACCTGGAAGGTATACGGCGATGAGGAATCCGCCCGGAAGAAATTTGCCCTGTACCAGAAGTGCACCCGCCTGTACTGCGAAGCCTATCGCAAGCACAATAACCTGGACCGGCTGCTGGTGCGCACGCACGGCAGCTGAGCAAAAGCCCCGCCATTAGCGGGGGCTTTTCTTTTGGGGCCGGGTGTGGCATAATAGGGATAGTAAAGCGGAAAAGAGGCGCGGTAAAATGGAAAAACCGAACTTCCAGCGGGAGACTGAAAAAGCAATAGAGCGGCTGTGCGTGGTGTCCCGTCCGCCGCTGCTGCTGCATGCCTGCTGCGCGCCTTGCTCCTCTTATGTACTGGAGTACCTGACCCAATATTTCTCCATTACGCTGTTTTTCTGCAATCCCAATATCACCGACCCGGCGGAATACCAAAAGCGGCTGGCGGAGCTGCGGCGCTTCTGCGCCGAGGCGCCCTTTTGCCGGGATGTGACGGTGGTGGAGGATTCCATCTCCTCCGAGGCCTTTTTGCGGGCTGCGGCCGGCCTGGAGGACGCCCCTGAGGGCGGCAGCCGGTGTGAACGGTGCTTCCGGCTGCGGCTGGAACGCGCGGCGGCCTATGCCCAAGAGAAAGGATTTCCCCTTTTTGCCACCACGCTTACGGTAAGCCCCCATAAAAACGCTCCGCTGCTCAATGCCATTGGGCAGGAGTTGGGCAAGCGGTATGGGGTGGAATACCTACCCTCTGATTTTAAGAAAAAGGGAGGCTATCAGCGGTCCATCGCGCTTTCGCGGGAATATGGCCTGTACCGCCAGCCCTACTGCGGCTGCGAGTTTTCCCGCCGGCAGGCCGAGTGGGAGGGCCGCTGATACAAAATCCCCAAAGGAATAAAGCACGCAAAAAAAGACGCCGAAAGGCGTCTTTTTTGCAAACCGCAGAAGTTTTTCGCAACCGGCGCAGGGATAGGAAAGGGGCGGGCGTGGGTTGAACCCATATGCCCGCCCGCGGTTTTAACTTACTGCGCGGTTCCTAATGGCTTGGATCAGCCCTCAACAACCATCTCGAACACCAAGGCGTTGGTGCCGGTGGAATCCAGCATGGCAACCAGAAGGGGACCATATTCGCCCTCAGCAAAGACAGCGGCATAGGTGACACCCTCTACCTCGATCTTTACAGTGGTGTCATTTACAGCAGAGTAGGTACCTTCGGGTGCAGTGTCGTTGCCCTGATACAGTGTAACGGTGGTCTCATCATTGAAATAGAACTGATAGTAGTCATCCATCTGGCTCAGAACTTGATTGACCTGATCTTCGGTCATCACAACGCCGTTGACACAGCCACCGATAAAGCTCCAAGCAGTGCCGACCAGATCAGGGACGGTATCCATAAAGGTATACATGGTCAGGACGCTCTGAGCATCCTCGCCGCCCTCATTGGGGGTATCTACGGGGTCGGGATCGGGGGTGGGGGTGGGCGCGGGCTCATCGCCGCAGGCGGCCAGGGCCAGCATCATGATGGCAGCCAACAGAATGGCAAGCAGTTTCTTGGTGTTCATAGTTCGTTCCTCCAAATACTATTTCTTTTTTATATAAACCGCGGGATGCGGTCTATAACGGGATAGTGGGTCATTCGTAGATCAGGGTAGAGATCTTTCCGTCCTCGCACAGGAAGAATACGCTATCGGAATAGGCGTAATTATCCATGGCGTCGCGCATCTCAAATACCATGCCGTAGCGGCCGTTCGGCAGCTCCATTTCGGCAAAGGCGGTGTCTGCGGTCACGGTCAGCTCCTCCACGGCATAGGCCTCCAGGCCATCCTCCCCGGAATAGGAGGAGAGATACCAGATGGTGGTGAGGGCATCGCCGGGCTGCAGCAGGCGCAGCTCCTTATCGGACATACCGGCCTCGCCAATGCCTTGGCGGGCCCCCAGGATGCTCCACTCTTCCGTGGTAAAGTCGTAGGCGACCTGCAGGTTGTAGGGCTCGCCGTTCAGCAGCACCGGCACGGAGTAAAGGTTATAATCCTCACCCTCAAAGCATAGCTCCATGTAGACCATATGCCCATCAATGCCGCCCCATACGCCGCGGAAGTTATCGGAGAAGACACCGTTTTCCCAGTCAGCGTTCATATCGTTATCGGTACCAAGAAGCAGCATGATATCGTTTTCTTCATCAAAATAGTACAGCGAAAAGCCGATGCCCGCCAGAATGCTGTCGGCTTCCGGCCCCAGGGTGAGATGGGAAACACCGTCCTCATCCACCTGCAGCGGCATACCGTCCCAACCCATAGCGGCCAGGCTCTGTATCTGCGGCAGCTCCTCGTAGTTCATGCCGGAGATATACTCCATCCCGTTGTCATCCAGCTGGCCGGTCAGTTCGTAGGAGTAGAAATATTTGAACGCCTGGCCGGCGCCGACATTGGTGTAGCCATACAGATCGTTCAGGTCGCCATTGTAGGAATAGTAGCAGGAAAGACCGGTGGATTCGGCGCGGTAGGGCCCGCTGACCCGATACACCACACAGTCCTCCAGGGCATTCAGCACATCTCCGGCGGTTTGCAGCAGGCCGGTGCTCTGCCGGGCCATGTGGCCCAGATCCACCATGTTGGTGTAGCCCTGCTCACGGGTGTTGCCGCCGTAGTTTTCGCTTTGTGCGGCAATGCGGGCAAACCGGGAGAAGAACCCGGGATCCTCGCAGGCAGCGGCCAGCGCTTCAGCGCCAAAGGACTCATAGGCCTCCAGCAGCGGGCCGGTGCGGGTCAGGTCGGTCAGGGAAAGGGTGGCGTTGCTGTGGGTGCCCACCGCCTGGCAGCCGGCGTAGTAGGCATCACAGATGACCTCACCCAGTGCGGCGCCGTCCATGGCGGGATCGGCGGCCAGGGCGCCCAGCCAGCCGGTATAGTCCCATCCGTTGGCGGGCTCCACCTCCTCGGAGGCCACCAGATAGTGCGCGGTACCGGCAAAGGTGCCCGCCACATCCACCGTGGCCATCAGGCAGGTATCAAAGCCTACCAGCTCCAGGGGCGGATTGTTTTCATCGGCTTCCCACACCCGGCCAAAGGCAGTCTGCATTTCATCCAGGGTCAGGGAGTCATAGCTGTAGCGTTCATCAAAGGCCGCGCCGCTTACCGAGCCGCCCCCGTGATTCCAAAAGAGAACAGCAGTCTTTTCAGCCGGGTAATTCTGTTTGCAGTAGCGCAGGAAGTCCGTCAGCGTGGCGGCATCGCCCATGCTGGCGGGGGGCAGCTCATCCACCAGGGTAAGCCCCTCGCTATCATACACATAGCGCTGCATGATATCGGCATCGACGACATTGTTCTGCCAGGTCTTGGCGCCGCCGGTCTGGATGACGACCCGGACATTCTCAGGCAGGGCCACCTCCATCATTTCCATCAGGTCGCTGGTGGCAAAGCCGCCGTTCGATTCCAGGTCGCTGCCGCACAGGTACCAGTAGATGGCCCAGGTGCCGGCCTCGGCGTTGGGTTCGGGCGTAGAGATATCTTCTCCACACGCACCAAAGGCCAGCACCAAAAAGAGCGCCAGCAAAGAACTCAGTATTCTTTTTTTCAAGGGTAGTTCCTCCATGTTGATTGGGTAAAATGAATAATTGCGACAAGAGTACACTATTTAATTGCCTTCATTGTAGCATGGGAAAGCAAGTGGAAATGGCCCAAGTGCGAAATGCGAAAAAATCGGTGTGAAATGCAGCGCGATATAGTTGCAAAACCGACATGGATAAAATAGAATAAGACTAACGACAAGAGGAGGTGAGGGGCATGCTGCGCATTGGCGTATGTGATGACGATAAGGAATTCCGGCAGCGCTTGATGCAGATGATCCGCATTTGGTCGGATCACAGCGGGATCCCCACCGAGCTGTATCCCTTTGATAATGGGGACGAGCTCATCGCCAAAAACGCGGCCTTCCGCATGGATATCATCCTGCTGGATATTGTGATGCCGCTGCTGAACGGGATGGATACCGCGCGGGAGCTGCGCGCGCAGGATACCGCGGTAAAGATCATCTTTTTGACCTCCTCTCCGGAATTTGCCTTGGAATCCTACGAAGTAAGGGCACAGGATTACCTGCTCAAGCCCATCACCTACGAGCGGCTGCGGCGGGCCCTGGAGGATTGCAGCCACCTTTTCGAGGCGGAGCCGAAAAACATGGTGCTGAAGACCTCCTTCGGCTTCCAGAAGCTCTATTTCCACGACATCGAATACGCTGAAGCCCAGAATAAACGGGTGGTATTCTATCTGCGCGGAGATAAGGTGGTGGAAACCTCCGAACCGCTGCGTTCTTTTGAGGAGCGCCTGACCGTCAGCAGCGGGTTCTTCAAGTGCCACCGCAGCTACCTGGTGTACCTGCCCAATGTCGATCACTTTAATAATAACGAGATCTTTACCAAATCCGGCCGCAGCATTCCCATCGCGAGGGGCTACGGCAAAGCCTTTCAGGAGGCTTATTTCGCGCATATGTTCCAAGAGGAATAAAGAAAGAAGGGACCTCCATGCTGGAAAGCATATTGGCTGTGCTGCATAATGCTACTACGCTTCTGTTTGGCGTTTACATATCTGCAGCCTTCCTGGGCGTTCGCATGAACCGCCACAATGTCTTTACTCTGCTCATTTTTTCCGGCGCGGTGGGAATCATCTATATCGCTGCTTACCTGGGCCTGGGCACCGAGGGTACCGAAAAAATCTATCCTCTTATTATCCACCTGCCGCTGGTGCTGTTCCTTTCCCGCTACTATAAGTACAAACCGGCGCTTTCCGTCCTTTCGGTGCTTACTGCCTATCTTTGCTGCCAGATCAGCAAGTGGGTGGGCCTGGTGGCCTATGCTGCCATGCCCCAGATGTGGATCTACTACGCGGTACGCATCACCGTCACAGTCATCACCTTCATTATCCTTATACGGTTTGTCTCCGATGCTACCGCGCAGCTGTTGCAAAAGCCCACTCGGTCCCTCCTCATCTTGGGCCTAATGCCACTAGTTTACTATGTGTTTGATTATATCACCGGCGTATATACCACGCTACTGTATTCCGGCCGGGAGGTCGTAACGGAATTTTTGGGCTTTGTGCTGTGCATCGCCTACATCCTGTTCCTGTTCATGTACTTTAAGCAGTATGAGGAAAAACGGGAAGCGGAGCTGCGCAACCAGCTGATGGAAATGAAGCGTACTCAGTCCGAAAAAGAGATCGAGGCAATCAAACGCTCCCAATATGAAATTTCCATCCTGCGGCATGATATGCGCCACTTCCTCACCAATATTTCCGGCTACATCGAAAATGGCGAGACCGAAAAGGCACAGGAATTCATCCGCGAGGTCATCACCGCCACCGATAATACCGCCACCCAGTGTTACAGCAAAAATGAGGTAGTCAATCTGATCCTCTCCTCCTACGAGGAAAAGATCAAAGCCTGCGGCATCGAGTTCAAATACTCGGTGCAGATACCGGAGGAACTGCCCTATTCCGAGGTGGATCTGACCGCCATTCTCTCCAACGCGCTGGAAAATGCTATCCACGCGGTCAAAAAGCTGCCGCCGGAAAAACGCTATATCGAGCTGGACCTGCGCATGAAGGAAAACAAGCTGCTCATTTCCATCAAGAATACCTTTGCCGAGGCCCCGGAGCTGCGGGACGGCCTGCCGGTAGCCAAGGAGGAAGGCCACGGCTTTGGCAGCCAAAGCATCCGTTATGTGGCGGAAAAGCTGCATGGCAATTGCCAGTTCTCGGTGGTGGATGACCGCTTTGTACTGCGGGTAGTGCTGTAAGCCGTAATACATAAAGGGAGATACCGGTGTGGGTACCTCCCTTTTTTCGCAAAGGAATGCCCCCGGCCGGGCTCTCCGGCGGGAGGCAGTATTTTATGGGATCAGAACGCGACCTTCATAAACAGGGCAACGCAGCACAGGATAACAGCCAGCGGAACATAAAGGTACCGGCCGATGCCATACCACAGGCGGCCGCGGGTCTTCCCGCTGCCGGTATTGATGGCCGAAAGCAGCTCGTCCTTTTTCATTACATAGAACCAGGAAACAGCGCCCAGCGTAGCGCCGATGGGGATGATATAGATGGAAACAAGATCCATCCACGGCCCCCATTGGGAGATGGTCTCCATACCGATGCCGAAGCCAAGGCACAGTACGGCCAGGATGATGAGGGTAGCGGTGCGGCTCAGCCGGGGGAACCGGTTCTGGAGCGATTCCGCCACGGCCTCGAACATGTTTTGCAGCGAGCTGACCCCGGCAAAGATCATGGCAATATACAGGATAACGGCAAACAGCTGACCTAGGGGAATATCCTGCAAAATGGTGGGCAGCGTGACAAACAGCAGGCTGGGTCCCGCGCCTACATCCAGCCCGTAGGAAAAGCAGGCCGGGATAATAACCAGCGCGGCCACCACCGCAGCGATGGTATCAAACAGGGCGGTATGCTGCGCCACTCCCACCACATCCTCCTGCGGAGAGAGATAAGCCCCGTAGACGATCATGCCGCTGCCGGTGACCGAAAGCGAGAAAAACGCCTGCCCCATGGCCCAGATCCAGATCATGGGGTCTGTCAGGGCCTCCCACCGCGGAGTAAACATAAACCGATATCCCTCCGCGGCGCCGGGCAGGAAAAATACCCGCACCGCCAGCACCAGGAAGATGAGGAAAAACAGCGGCATCATGATCTTGTTGGTCTTCTCTATGCTGTGCGCACCCAGGAACAGCGTAAGCAGGGTGCCCACCACCACAATGATGTGATAGGGCACCACCGAATAGGGCTGCGCCGAAAAGGAAGCGAACCAGGCGGCGGCATCGGCGGTCATCAGGGTGCCGGTTAGGGAATCCACCAGCGCTTTCAGTACATAGGTAACAATAACGGCATACCCGATAGCGATGCACAGGGAGCCCGCCAGCGGCAGCCAGCCCAGCACACCGCCCACCTTCCCGGCCGCTTCTCCGCGGGTGGCCCAGGCATTGCGGTAGGCCCCTAGGGTGCCGGTGGCCGCCCGCCGCCCCATGGCGAATTCCGCCGGAAGGCCGACATAGCTGAAAATAAAGACAAACAGCAGATAGATCAGCAGGAAAGCCCCGCCGCCGTTGCTGCCCAGTTTATTGGGGAAGCCCCATACATTGGCCATCCCCACCGCCGAGCCGACCGAGGCCAGAATGAAGCCCCACCGGCTGGCAAAGCTCCGTGTGCTTTTTTGATGTTTCATTTCATTTTCTCCGTTTCCATAGAACAAGCCGTGCCTCGCGGCCGGCTTGCTGCTCCTTGCTATTTTAGTGCTTTACATCGAAAAAGTCAACACAGCCCCGCCCGGTATTCCAAATATCCGCAAAAATATGCTTGACAAATTAAGGAGGACAACACCATGCAGGAATTGCAGATCGGCAGAGTTTACCGCCACTTTAAGGGCGATTATTACCTGGTGGAGGGCCTGGCGCACGATTCAGAAAGCGGCGTGCCCTGTGTCATCTACCGCAAGCTGTACGGGGATGGCGGCCTGTGGGTTCGCCCGCTGGAGATGTTCCTTAGCCGGGTAGACCGGGAAAAATACCCGGAGGTCCGCCAGGAATACCGCTTCCAGCTGCAGGAGATCGCCAGTGTGGCGCATCACGGGGAGTGAGGCTGTCCCATATGGAGTGTGAAAAGATCCACTGGGTGCTGTGCCCGGCCTGCTGGGGCAAAACCCGCACCTAGATCCGGGAGGATACCGTACCGGAAAACTTCCCGCTGTTCTGCCCCATATTGACCAGCGCAAAAGAAACACCGAGCCCAACGAGGACGGCTTCTCTCCGATGTTTATGCCGGGCGGCACGGTAAGAGAAAAGAAGGCCGCCGGCGATGTCATCCTCGGCCTTTACAAGTCCATGACAAGCCCAGAGCCGATTTCCATCGGTCAGTACAGACGCTTCGATATGAAAATAATTTGAGTTACCAAGTG
>JABLTQ010014360.1_pt1 | contig 22714 bp, 20 predicted proteins | sample 7160101 | NCBI WGS metagenome assembly JABLTQ01 (sample SAMN14651228, study PRJNA627086) | human gut metagenome | isolation source: feces | host: Homo sapiens
ACTTTTTTCTTCATCCGTAAGTATCTGTTCACCTGTACGGTTCAAGGGGGTATAAAAATGGACTGCCCCCCAGTCCACATACGAATCGGGCGGCAGAATTGCCGCCCGATTTTGGTTTCAAAGCCATCTGCAAAGGAGTAGGAATCCGCTGTTGGCAAAGTGGCAGACTGTTCCCCAGGTGTGGGATCAGAGGCATTACAGGCATCCGCAGGGGCGCTTTCCGGCTGCACTGCCGGGGATTCATCAGACGCATCATCTTCCAGCACAGGGGCGTTTTCCGGCTCGTCAGGGCAGAGTAAGTCAGAGCATAAAGTATAGAGGTTGCTGGTCTGGCCGCCGTTCTTACGCTCGTCAAACCGGGCCTGTTTGACGATATATCCCGCCTTCACCAGCTCATCCAGCGCTCGCTTTACGGTGGACACCCCATAGCCACACTTGGCGGCTATGGTCTTGATAGAGGGGAAGCACTCGCCCTCTTTGTTGCAATGCAGAACCAGGACTTGCAGCACAAGCCGTGCTCTGGGCTTCAGTTCAGAAGAAAATGCCCGCTGCATATACTCAAACTTTGCCATATTCCAATCCTCCCAATCATGTCATACTGTTACAGGCGCTTTTCTCCTGCAATATACTTCTCCACAAGCGGCCGGTAGATCTGCCCATTGACCCGTTTCGCAAACAGGTCGTGGGATGCCGCCGCAATCTGCACATTTTCCCCAAAGAGTTCCATACAGTACGCTGCCCTTGCCGGTAATACGGCAGAGAGGTGCGCCATTCCAATGGACAGGCAACTGCTCTCCCTCCACCGGCAGGGTTCCAAATCCTGCACGGTGCAGGGGAGTACGGACTTCTTCGAGGTAGCGAAGCTGACGGCTTGTGTTTTGGGTGTCCATGTGAGAGATCCTCCTGTTGTGAAAAAATAAGGCCGAAGTATAAAAACTCCGGTCTGTAGCTTGGAATATTATTTTTTTGTATGACAGCTTGCAATGAGGGTATGCTTCTAATTGCATTTTTGAGAGCAATCGCAGAAATGCTGTTCTACCAGTTCCCTATGTGTTATTGATAGGCGAGAGGGATTTTTGATGGTATATCTTACGGTAAAGTCAATCAGCCATTCCTTCGCAGTTACTTGTATGCCACAGGGAATCCTTGTGCTACGAAGCTCTTTTCGCAGTATCCATTGCCTAATCGTTCCAGCACTATACCCCAGCAATACCTGCACATCTGAGATTCGTAGGATGTCCGCTTCATCTCTCCATATATTGTAGAGGAACCGTTGAAACTCCTTTTGGCATATCTGAGCGACCGGATTGAGTTGCTTGCGCTTGACATTGAATGCTCCCACGGGTGTCGCAACCAAATCCGGTGCAGCCTCAATTGTGCGGAGATAGTCTATTACGTCATTCAGTCGGATTTTATACCGTCGGGTCTTTTTTCCACTGTCCTCGCAGGGGATATATCCATGCTCCAGAAGCCATTTCGCTTTGCGCTTGCTGATATGACAAATTCGGTAAAGCTGGTCGGCGCTGATGACCTCCGGGTATTCTTCGTATAGGTAGGTGTAGTCTGTTGCCATATGCTTCTCCTTATCATTTGGGAGCTGAGATACTTGTCAATGACGGGCAATCGACCACATTTGCTCCCGTATGGGAGCCTGAAACTATCGTTACTCAAAGGGTTATTTGTCCTTCTTACTTCTACACTTTTTCTACACTTTGCGGGAAGTTCATGCTTTTACTGGCTCAAGCCCTACATACTGTATGCCCTGGAATCGTTGTGATATCAGGGATTTGACCTTCCTATAAGCACCTATATTATCCCGAAAGCACCTTGTCCATACGATTCGAAATCGTGTGGAGCATCCGCTTTTGCAGTTCCAGAACGCCTTGATATTTAGGGCTTTTTCGGATATGCTGTCTCCGGTCAGCAGAGGAACTTCTACACATTTTCTACGCTTTGTGCAGCGTGGTGAGTGCGAGTGGAGCGCGATTTTAAGGGTCACGAGCGGAACGCATAAGTTTTCATCGAATCATCGCTCAAAATGGCTCGAAATCAGTTTGAGGGAAACCTCACGTGGGTTCGAATCCCACCCGCTGCGCCAAAAATAAGACCATCTGCCTTTGGCAGATGGTCTTATTTTTGGGTTCCGCTCCCTGTGGTCGCTCCACCCCAAGGAAATCGAACATGCTCGGGGCAAGTGAATTGCCCCTGCGCCAAGATCTTGCTGCGCAAAATACTTGTGACGGCGCACCCGCGCCGCCCCACCTTGTGGGGTCCCGGTTTGGTCGGCATCCATACTGATATGCCATGACAAAATGCCTGTGATGTTACAGCATCACAGGCATTTTTTGCGAGTATCGGCGTGGCGTGACGCGCTGCCGGCATTGCGCGGCTGGGGTACACCGGCTCGCCGCTGTCTCCGGCCGTATTTTCGGGGGCAATGCGGCGAGCGGTCATCACGCGAAGCCGTATTTGATTTTGACACGCTCAAGCTTATCGAGCATCGGCTCGGTGAAAAACCAGAGGAAAATCACCGTGGAGATGGCCTGCACCGCATCCATTGCAAAGCCGGAGGCGCAGTAGACCGCAAGACTCTGCCACGTCAGCGCGCCTGTGGCGAGCAGCGCGGAGTAGGCGTTGAGCAGGATACCGTAGACGGCAAACGCGCTCACTACGCCGAAGACGCAGAGCGTCCCCCGATTTCTCGGCGCTCTGCCCCTGTGGAACACCAGCCCCGCGAGAAAGCCGCACAGCCCCATGCCCAGCATCTGCCACGGCGTCCACGGCCCCTGCGAAAAGAGGATGTTAGAGACCAGCATCGTCGCCGCGCCCACGAGAAAGCCCGTCTCCCCGCCCAGGGCCGCGCCCGCAAGGATCGTCAATGCCAGCACGGGCTTGCACTGGGGCAGCATGAAAAAGGCCGCACGGCCCGCCACGCCCAGCGCACAGAGCACCGCAGTCACGACCAGCTCCCGCGCACGGGGGTTGCGCCCCTCGAAGGTAAGGAAGAACGGCAGCATGGCCTCCAGCACCATCAGCAGCGAAACGGCGTAGTAGCTCCGGTCGCCCAGCAGCTTGGGGCCGAACACCAGCGTCAGGGGGATGAGCAGAAGGGCGACCAGAGCGGAGGCGGCCGTGCGCGGGGAAAGCCTTCGCTTTTCCGGCGGCGCGGCGGGTATATCCGCCGCCTTCGGCGGCTGCGGCGGAGGCTCCCGCCGCTCTTTTTGGGGCGCTTCCCTGCCGCCGCAGGCGGCAATGACGTCCTCCGCCGTCACGGCTTCGGGCAGCCGGCCGCGCGCCATGCGGTTCGCCGCCGTGGTGTAGAAGCGGTTGAGCGCGAAAAACTCCCGGGGCGCGCCATCAGAGGCGATGGAGCCGTCGAAAAAGAGCGCGCAGCGCTGCGCGTAGGCGGCGCAAAATTCGACATCGTGGCTGACCAGGACGACGGTCACGCCCTGCGCGAGCAGGCTTTGCAGAAGCTCAGCCAGCTCAGCCTTGAAGGCCGCGTCCAGTCCGCGCGTTGGCTCGTCGAGGAGCAGGATATCGGGCCGCGTAAGCAAGATCTTTGCCAGCGCCGCGCGCTGCTGCTCGCCGCCGGAAAGGTCGTAGGGGTGACGGTCCAGCAGCGTTTCCAGCTGGCAGAGTGCGGTGACATAGGCGAGCATCGCTTCGTCGGAGGTGACCTCGGCAAGGTCCTCGCGCACGGTTTTTTGGGCAAAAAGCGTCTGCACCTCCTGCGGCAGAAGCGCCGTTTTGCCGGTGACGCGGACCTCTCCGCGATAGGGCTTTTGCAGGCCCGCCAGCAGCCGGAGCGTGGTGGATTTGCCCGCGCCGTTGCCGCCGAGGATGGCGAAAAGTTCGCCCCGCCGCACCGTCAGCTCCAGCCCGCGCAGCACGTCCGGCGCGTCCGGCGTATAGCGGAACCACGCATCCGAGACGGTTACGACCGTCTCCTCCGAGGGTGCGGGCAGCGGGCGCTCCGGCAGGCTTTTGAGGGGGTGCGAGGCGGCAAAGTCAGCCAGCCAGTCCCGCCCCTCCCGCACGGAGACGGGACAGGGAAGGTCGTTCTCTACCGCCGCCCACACGCGCATGGCGGCGGGCATGGCGCGGAACAGCTCGTGTCCCGCCGTGCGCAGCTGCGCGCCCACGGCGCGGGGCGCGCCGTGGGCGAGGACCGCTCCGCCGTCCAGCACAACGGCGCGGTCGGAGAGGGGCAGCGCCTCCTCCAGCCGCTGCTCGGAGAGCAGCACCGTCGTCCCCAGCTCCCGGTTGACCCGTGCGAGCGCGGCGAGAAAGTCCGCCGCCGCGATGGGGTCAAGCTGTGCGGTCGGCTCGTCTAAAATGAGCACGTCCGGCTGCAGCGTCAGCACGGCGGCCAGGTTCAAAAGCTGCTTTTGTCCGCCGGAGAGCGACGCTGTCTCGCGGTGGAACCAGCTCTCCATGCCGAAAAAGCCCGCCATCTCGGCGACGCGGCGGCGGATGGTGGGCGTATCGTACCCGAGGCTCTCCGGCCCGAAGGCCAGCTCGTGCCAGACCTTGTCGGTGACGATTTGGTTTTCCGGGCTTTGCTGCACAAAGCCGATGCGCTCCGCCTGCTCGCGCGGCGAAACGTCGGAGAGCAGGCGGCCGGCGAAAAGGACCGCGCCCGAACGAACGCCGTTGGGCGCGAGCGCGGTCTTGAGCTGGCGGAGGAGCGTGCTTTTGCCGCTGCCGGAAAGCCCGCAGAGCGTGACAAACTCGCCCGCGCAGAGCGTCAGGCTCACGTCCCGCAGGGCGGGCGCGAACTGCCCGGGGTAGGTAAAGGTCAGGCTTTTGACGCGATAGAGCTCCATGTGCGCGCCTCCTTTCTTTGCAGCAGCACCGGCGTCAGGCAGAGCAGAAAATACGCGAGCAGCACGCTCGCGGAATACGGCGTCAGCACGCCGCGCGCCGTGGGATAGTAGCGCCACTTCACGCCGCCGAGCGCCCAGCCCGCGGCGACGTAAGCGCCGCAGAGCGCCAGCCACAAAAGCAGCAGCCTGTCGCGGCGGCTGTAGCGATAGAGGGAAAAGGCCGTGCGGCCCGGCAGTCCGTAGCCGCGGCTTTTCATGCTGTCCGCCGTCTCCACGGCGTTCTCAAGGCTCCATGTCACCATAACGGAAAAGACCGTCACGGCGCTCTTGAGCTTTTGAAGCCGGCCCTTTTCCGCGTACAGTCCCATGCCCCGCCGCGCCGCCGTCACCTCCCGGAGCTTTGCCTGAAAGCGGGGCACAAAGCGCAGCGTCATGGACAGCAGGAGCGAGAGGGCGGGCACGACGCGCCCGAAAAGGTGCATGAGCTTGTCCGAGGTCATCACCGTGTTCCAGCAGGAAAACCACAGCACCACGGCGGCGAGCATCGCCGCGGCGGCAAAGCCGTAGGCGATGGACTCCAGCGTCAGAGGGTTGCCCGAGGGGAGATAGGCCAGAATGGTCGCGCCCTGATGGTTGAAGGCGAGGTTCACCAGCGCGGCGAGCAGTGCCGTCGGCGCCAGCCACAGGGCGGTGCGCCGCACCGCCGTGCCGCCGTTTAACTGCGCGGCACACCAGAGCGCAGCGCAGAGCGAGACGGCAAGGCAGAGCGGGTGCAGGAAAAACATGGAAAACGTCAGTACCAGCACGAAATAGAGCAGATTCACCGCCGGATGGCAGGCGAGAAAGGCGTGATGCTTCATGCGCCGAGCCCTCCGCCGACATCCGCGCCGAAGTCGCAGGTGTAGACCCACTCGACGGTGTCGCCGTCCGCGAGGGTATAGCGCGAGCAGCCGTAGTTGGGAAATTCGCCGTTCACGCGGTACATCCAGCCCGAGCCCTCGCCGCAGTCGAACTCGTAAAGGTTGCCGATGCCCTCGATGTAGGCGGACTGGTAGACCGGCGTTTCGGAAAACTCCATGTGTATTTTGTTCTCGCGGCACACGCGCTTGAGCACGTCAAATATGCTCTCGCCCTCGGTAAATTCCACTGCGGTCGGAGCCAGCAGAACGCCGTCCGCAGGGATCAGATCAGCCTTCTCCGCGTTGAGCCGGTCGAGATTTTCCAGAATCGCCGCGCAGGAGATGGAGACCGTACACGTCGGCACGGTGCTCTCCGGTGATGCATCGGGTTTGTTGGAAGAGCTGTCCTGTGAGTCGGAGCTGCCGCCTGTCGGCAATGCGTCGGAGGCGTTTCCCTCCGGCACACCGCTTTCCACTGGCTGCTGTTCTCCGACTGGCGGAGCGGCAGGAGTCTCTGCCTCCTGCCGTTCGGTTTCAGAGGGAGCGGACGTGGCGGGCGCATCCTGCGCCGCATCGGGCGCGGGCGTTTCGCTCTGCGCCGGCGTGGGTGTCGGCGTCGGCTCCGTCGTTTGTGCATTGCAGCCCGCAAGAGTGAATATCAGTGCAAGCGCCAGCAGCGCCGCACAAAGGCGCTTTGCCGTTTTCATGTCCGTCTCCCTCCTTTCGTTTCGGTGCTGCTATGCCATCAGGCGGCAGGCTGCGTCAGCGCCGCCATCCGGTAGAAGCTGCTCTCGCCGCGCTCGGCGCGGACGAGCGACGCGAGGGCGCAGGCTGCCTGCTCGCTTGCCATGAGATTCGTTTCCCCGCCGCGCTCGTGGCAGAAGCCGCCGTCCGCGTTCTGATAGGTCAGCAGCGCGTCGAGCACGCTGTGGCCGTTCTTCACGAAGCGGCTGTCGTCCGTGTCAAGGCCCAGCGCGTTGAGCGCAAGGAGCACCTGCGCGCAGCTCTCGGCGTTCTCACTTCCCCAGGAGGAGAAGCCGCCGTCCGCGTTCTGCATGGCGCTCAGGCACACGAGCGCGCGGTCGACTGCGGGCCGGACGCTGCTCTGCTCCCGATACTTCGCCAGCGCCTGTAAGGCCATGGAGGTCAGGTCGGGATCGGCGTCCTCGCCCATGAAGCTCCAGCCGCCGTTTGCAAGCTGAGCGGCTAGGATAGCATCCACATACAGCTGCCGCGTCGCCTGCGTGCTTGCCGCCGCGTTCTGCGGCATGGGATAGTCGCGGCTGTCGAGCGCGAGGAGCGCGTAGATCACGCCGTTCACGCCCTGCGCCGCCGTCTTTTCGTAGTCGCCGAGCGGAAGTGTCAGATCAAAGCCCGCGACGTCCCGCGCGTCCTTCCCGAGCGCGGAGAGCGCGAGAATGACGCGGCTGTACTCAGTGTACTTGCGTTCGCTCAGCACGCCGTTTGCTTCGCGGACGGTCTGCTCGAGCGCGGCGTAATAGTCGGTGAAATACGCGGTTTCCGTGTCCGCGCCGCCGCGGGCGAGGGCCAGCACCGTCCACTCGCCGCCGAGACTGCCGTAGCGCGGCGCGCTCACGGCGGCGGTCAGGTAGGCCGACGCACGGTCATAGGCGGTCTGCGCGGTGCTCCCGCTTACGGCTTCCTTGGGCAGCTCACAGAAGCGCCGGAGGATGGCCGCCAACTGCGCGCGCGTCGCGGTAAGCTGGGGGCTGAGCGTCGTTTCGCCCGTGCCGTTGAGGACACCCTTCATCACGCACCAGTGCATCGCCTCGTCCGCCCAATCGCTGATGCTGGCCGCATCGTCATAGCGCAGTGGGAAGTACCACATACCGGTAAAGCCCTGCCCCTGCGTTTTAATATAGCGGTAGAGGATCGCGGCGAGCTGCTCGCGCGTAATGGCGTCGTTCGGGCCGAAGCTGCTCTCGGTATAGCCGGTAACGACGCCGGTCGAAGCTGCCCAGCGCACGGCCTCGCCGTACCACGCGCCCTCGTCCGCATCGGCGTAGCGCATGGCATAGTTGACGACGGGACTGCCCGCGAGACGCCAGAGAATGGTGACGATCTGGCCGCGCGTCGCTGTGCCGTCCGGCGCAAACGCGCTCTCCGAAACACCGGTCATAAGACCGTTTTCATAGACGTACTGCACCGCGTCCGCGTACCACGCGGCAGCGGGAACGTCGGCAAAGGACGGCGCATTTTCCGCGGCGCGAGCCGCGGACGGCAGAAGGCCGACGGCCAGAGCGAGAGCTGTCAGCAGAGAGCATAACTGTTTTTTCATTGGAGGTTCTCCTTTCCTTGTAAGCGCCGCTCACGGGGCGATCTCCCCGGGCGCTGCGGTATGTCAGAACGGCAGGATGCCCATGAAATACTCCACGGCCAGCGCCACGAGGACGACGAGCGCGGAGATCAGGAAGCCGTGCACCATCGGCGCCGCGCCGGATTTCTTCATTTCGGCGAAGCTCGTGTTGAGTCCAACGGCGGCGAGCGCCGTGACCATGAGGAACTTGCTGACCTTTTTGAGCGCCGCCGCGGCTGCCGCGGGGATCACGCCCACGCTGCTGAGCACCGCCATGGCGAGAAAGCCGAGGATGAACCACGGGAAGACGCTCTTCCACTTGATCTGCACTGCGCCGCCGGACGCGGCGGCTTCCTTTTTCTTCAGGTGCATACTCACAAACGAGAACACCACCACCGTCGGGATGATGGCGAGCGTGCGCGTGAGCTTGACCATGGTGGCGAAGTCGCCCGCGCCCTCGCTGAAGGCATAGCCTGCGGCGACGACGCTGGAGGTATCGTTGACTGCCGTGCCCGTCCACAGGCCGTAGGCCATGTCGGAAAGGCCCATCGCGCGGCCCATGATGGGAAAGAGCACGATCATCGCCATATCAAAGAGGAAGGTCGCGGAGAGGGCGTAGGCGATGTCGCTGTCCTTGGCGTCGATGACGGGTGCGACCGCCGCGATGGCGCTGCCGCCACAGATGCCGGTGCCCGCGGAGATGAGGTTCGAGAGCTTCCAGTCCAGCCCCAGCGCGCGGCCAATGAAGTAGCCGCCGCCGAAGCAGGTAAGGAGCGTAAAGAGCATGACGGTCAGCGACATTCTGCCGACGTTCAGGATGGTCGTGACGTTCAGGCTCGCGCCGAGGAGAATGATGGCAAATTTCAGGATCTTCTTCGCCGTGAACTTCACGCCGGGCGCGGTGGTCTTGCCGGGCTTGCGGTAGCCGTTGATGAGCATACCGATGAACATGGCGATGACGGACGCGCCGATGACGTCGAATGGCAGCAGCGCCTCGATGCCCTTGGCGAGCAGCGCGATGACGAGCGCGAGCGCGAAGCCCGGCGCGTAGCTTTTGATTTGAGCGGGAATGGAGCGCATGGTGATCTGACCTCTCTTTGCCGGTAGTGATTTCTTTTGAATTTGCCTTGCAGGCCGCGCGCACTTCTGCTATGATCTTTGGCAGAAGCACAGCCAAGGAGCAGAGGAGCACGATAGCTATGATAGAGAATTACGCAGAAAAAATCAAGCACGAATCCAATGGATTTATCCGGCACAACGGGATCCGCATCGTTTCCGTTGATGAGGAAAGGAGCGTGCTGGAGGCCGAGATCACCGACAACAGCCGCAACGTTTGGGGCAGCGTCCACGGAGGCTTCCTCTACACGATGGCGGACACCGCCGCCGGAGCCTTTGCGCGCATCAAGTACGGGCGGCGCAACGTCACGCTCAACGGCTCGATGAATTACCTGCGGCCCACCACGCACAGCAAGACGCTGACGGCGGTCGGGCGCGAGATCAAGGTCGGCGGACACGTTGGCTTTTTTGAAGTCAATATCACCGACGACACCGGCGCGCTCGTCGCCTGCGCGCAGATGAATATGTATTTTCTGGATTGAGCGGCCCGCTTGCGAGTCACGCTCCGCCATACCGGCAGGGTCGGGCGCAATGCCCGTCCCCTTTTCATTCCGCCGGGCGGAGAAAGGATAAGGGAAGATACGCAGCGCGTGTCTTCCCTTTGCCTTATATTGCCTTATTTTTTCCGCTGCGCGGTGAACAGGCGGACGACGGATGAGACGAGCAGGATCGCGGCGGCGATACTGCCGGCGATGCCTGCGGTGGCGAAGCCCCGCTGGAGGGCGAGCTGGGTGCTGCCGTTCAGCCCGAGGGACATGGTGTAGTAAATACCGGCGCCGGGCAGCAGCGGTACGGCGGAGATGACCTGATACGAGGTGACCGGATACTTGCGGGCGCGGGCCATGCCCTCGGCATAGACGGCGGCGACCGCGGCGGCGATGAAGTTTGCGCCGTAGGGACCGAGACCGAGCTCGCCGCACAGCAGATACGCCATCCACGTCACGACGCCGCCGAGCGCGCACAGGCAGCGCCCCCAGCCGTGGACGTTGAAGAGGATAACAAAGCCGGTGCAGGCGACCGCGATGGCGATGGCCTGAAGCCAGAAGGGATAGGAAAGCGTGCTGGCGGCGGTCTGGCCGTAGAGGGAGGATGTGATGTGCCACGCGGCCGCGGTGCCCATGGCGATGGCGAGCGCCGAGAGGAGCACCTGCACGATGCGATTGACGCCGGAGTTTGTGTCGCCGTAGATGATGTCGCGCATGGAGTTGGTGATGAGCAGACCGGGGACCAGGATCATCAGCGAGCCGATGATGACCGCGTCCGCATAGTCGACCAGCCCGAAGGCGGCGGCGAGGTAGGCGGGCACCGCCATGGCGAAGGCGGCGGCGATGGTGCTGAAAAAGGGGTTGGTCTCGAGCTTATCCATCCGGCGCGTGACAAAGCCGATGATAAGCCCCATCAGGCCCGCCCACAGGCTGTCGCGCAGGGTTCCGCCAAAGACGGGGCAGAAGCCGGACGCGGCAAGAAGATTGCCAAGGTAATAAACGGGAACGGAATAGCTGCGGCGATCGTTTCTTGTCTCCTCCAGCCATTGCGCGGCAACGGCGGGGTCGGGCGTTTCGGCGCAGATGCGGCGCGAGAGCGCGTTGAGCCGCTCGACCGCGTCAAGATCATTGCCGTGGAAGCCGACGCGCTTCATCACCATCAGCGGCTTGCCGTTGTCCGCCTCAAGGCTGACCATGACGCAGTTGGGGATCGCAAAGGCCTCGCATTCGATGCCGTAGGCCGCGAGCACGCGGCGCATCGTCTCCTCGATGCGGAAGGTCTCCGCTCCGGCGGCGGCCAGCTCATAGCCGATCTGCGCGGCCATATCCGTCAATAGATAATAGTCCATGAATATCACTCCTGCCGCCGTTTTGTGGAACGGCGGGCATTATCTTACTGCGAAAGCATTCCCCTGTCAAGAAGAGAAAACACCGCTTAAAAGGCGGTGTTTTGCGCACTGTGACATTTTTTCTCCGCAAGCTCCAGAAGCGCCTGGCGGAAGCCGTATTTTTCCGCGAGCTCCCGCGCGGCGGAAAGGTTCCTCTCGCCCACGCGGCGGTCCTTGACGCAGCGGAGCATGAGGTTTTTCGGCGAGTGGGCGAAGTCGATGAATTCGATCACGTCCACCGTGTAGCCCATGTCCTCGAGCACGGCGGCGCGGATGGAATCGGTCAGCAGCGCGGAAAAGCGCTCCTGCAAAAGACCGTGGCGCAGCAGCACGTCGAAATCGCCGCCCTTGTGGATGGTGGCGTTGATCTCGTGCTGGCAGCAGGGAACGGAGAAAATGTGCTTCACGCCCTTTTCGACGGCGTACCAGAGGGCGTAGTCCGTGGCGGTGTCACAGGCGTGGAGCGTGACGACCATATCCACATGGGTGTCCGCGAGCGTGTCGCGCGTGACGTCGCTCACGACAAAGCGCAGGCCGTCGTAGCCGTACTTTTGCGCGATGGCGTTGCAATGCTCCACCACGTCCTCCTTGAGGTCGTAGCCGAGGATGGTCGCCTTCACGCCGCGCTTGACGGTGAAATAGTAGTAAAGAATGAACGTGAGATACGATTTGCCGCAGCCGAAGTCGAGAATGGTGATCTCCTGCTGCTCCGAGGCGCGGAAGGCGTCGTCCACCAGCTCGATAAAGCGGTTGATCTGCTTGTACTTATCATACTTCGCCTTGACGATGCGGAGGTCCGGCGTAAACACGCCGAGGTCGACGAGCGCGGGAATGTTCTCGCCCTCGGCAAGAATGTATTCCTTTCGGCGGTCATGCGCCTTCGGCGCGGCGGTGCGCTGCGCCTCGCCTTTCGCGGTGCATTTGTAGCTGCCGTTCGTTTTGCGGATGTACTGGCGCGTCTCTGTTTCGGTGCAGAGCACGGCCTGAAGATAAAGACCGTCCAGCTCCTGCGCGAACAGCCCGGGCAGCTCGCCCTTCGTCACGTTGCGGTGCGTGACCTTCTGCCCCTGCTGGTATTCAAGCTGAAAAAACGCCTTGCCGCGCAGCGACAGCGGGCGGATGGTCACCCTGGAGCAGCCGATGCGCGCGAGCGGCTGAGAAAGCACGGCCTTGGTGAGCGTGTCGAGCCGCGCGGTGAGGTCGTCCAACACGATGCTCATGCGCCAAACCTCTCTTTCAGGGCAAGATGCGCGGCGTAGAGCTCGTTTTTGCTGTAGGTGTTGTTGTCGTCCTTGAGGAGCAGCTTGATGGCGTCCTTGGCGGTGCAGTCGCAGCGCACCATGCAGTCCACGAGCAGCGCCTCGGGCGAGGAGACGTGCTCGACCTCGGTGATGAGATAGTCCTCCTCCACCTCGCAGAGCAGGACGTATTCGCCCTTATCGTAGCTGCCCTTGGCGAGCAGTTGATCGCGCACCTCGGCGGGCGTGCCGCGGAAGGTCATCTCGTGGAGCTTCGTCATGTCGTTGCACAGGCACAGCCGCACGCCGGCGTGCTCCGAGATAAAGAACTCCACCGCGTCCATGATGCGCTTGGGGCTTTCGTAAAAGCAGTAGGTGCGCGTGTCGCCGCGGCGCATCATGGCGAGCGCACGGCGGCGGTCGGCAGCCTCCCGCGGGAAGAAGCCGAAGAAAAAGAAGGTCGAAAGGTCGAAGCCCGAGATGGACAGCGCCGTGACCGCGGCGCAGCAGCCGGGCACGCCGACCACGCGGATGCCCGCATCGATGGCGGCGCGGATCAGCTCGTTGCCGGGATCGGAGATGCAGGGCGTGCCCGCGTCGGTGATGACGGCGATGCTCTTGCCCTGCTGAAGCTGCTCGATGAACCACTTGGCCTTGCCGTATTCGTTGAACTTGTGGTTGGCGGAGAGCTGGTTGCCGCGGATGCCGAGCTTGTTGAGCAGCACGACGCTGCGGCGGGTGTCCTCCGCCGCGATGATGTCCGCCGTCTCTAAAATCTGACGGCCGCGCTCGGTCATGTCGCGTGCGTTGCCGATGGGCGTCGCTACGATGTAGAGCGTGCCGACGGTGTTCATTTCGTCCATAGCGTTCTCCTCTTAGAATAGCATGACCTGGTCGGGGTCGTCGCCCTGCCCGATGGCGCGCAGCTGCTCGGCGTTCTTCTCGCTCAGCGCGTCGGAGACTGCCATTTTGCGCAGAATGTTGTGCACCGTTTTGTCGAACTCCGTTCCCTCGCGGTAGTCGGCGGGGAAAATGAAGTCTACACGCCCGTCCTGCAAAAGCTTTTCCACGCCTGCGCGGTTGCTCTTCTGATAGACCGCGACGGCCTGTCCGCCGTAGGCGCGCATCATCTTCATGCACGGCACGTCGGAAAGTCCGTCGCCGACGTAGACCATGTTGGTGAACGGCACGCGCTTGGAGTCGTCGGGCATGGAGTCGTTGAGCTCCTTGTCGCGGGCGATGTCGAGAATGCCCTTGTTGATGCGGTAGACGAACTGCGTCTTGTTCGTGAAGTTGACGTCCAGCTTCGGCCAGGCGGCGAGGCCGCTTTCGTCGTAATAGAACTCGCAGGCGTAGATCTGCTTGAACTCATGGGCGATGCCGCTGCCCTCGATGATCTCGCGCAGACCGGAGGAGATGACGTAGTGCTCCACATCCACGCCGAGGTCCGCGCCATAGGCGGTGATGCGCGCGAACCACTCGCGCACACCGGGAAACAGCTCGATGGCCTCGCCCGAGCGGACCAGATAATCGCGGTCGAGACGGATGCCCTGCGCGGCGCACTCGCGGATCATGGTGTACATATAGGCGAGCAGGCCGTCCATTTTGTTCTCATAGCCGAAGCCGTTGGCCTTGGCCCAGAACTCCGAGGGCGTGTAGCCGAGGGATGGAATGAAGGCGTAATCCTCCATATCGGTGGTGCAGAGAGTCTTATCAAAGTCGTAAAGGAACGCGACGATAGGGCGTTTGGTCATGGTGTCCTCCTGTGAAAAAAGCGGCTCGGAGAGAGCCGCTCTTTTGAAGTGCGTTTTATTCTTCGCCGTGGTAGTTGCGGCCGAACTTGAGGTCGCTGAGCTTGATGGCGCGGGTCGCGGAATCGAGGAAGGGATTGCCCTCCTCCGGGCTTTCCTCCGGCTCCTCGGGCGCTTCCTCGGCCTCCGGCTCGACCTCCGCCGCCTTCGTGAGGTCGGGGAGCTTGAAGGAATCCATGATGCTCTTTTCGATCTCGCTGACGTCGGCGGCGGGCTTGGCGAGCTCCAGCGGAGCCGCGGGGGCGAGGTCCGCTTCGGGAAGCTCCTCGAGGAGCTTCATTTCACGCTCGTAAAGCTCGCGCACGCGGGCGAGGAAGTCCGCGGTCTCGGCCTTGGCGGCGGTCAGGCGGCGCTCCTCCTGCGCGACCTCATCGCGCAGCGCGCCGATCTTGCGGTTGGCCTCGCTTTCGGCGTTTTCGAGCAGGGACTTTTTCTTCTCCTCCGCCTCGGCGACCATGCTGTTGGCCATCTTCTGCGCGGTCAGCAGCGCGGCGCGCATGGCGTCCTCGGTCGAGCGGTATTCCTCGACCTTGTCCACGAGCACCTTCATCTTCGCCTTGAGCGCGGCGTTTTCCTTGTAAAGCGAGGTATAGTCGTCGGTCAGCTCGTCAAGGAACTCATCGACCATGGCCATGTTATAGCCGCCCATGACGGCCTTGGCGAATGCGTGGTTGGAAACCTCCTGCGGTGTCAGCATCGTGCAGCCCTCCGTCTCTTATAAGTACAGTCCGTTGTTTTCCAGCTCGTCGATCAGGTCGCCCATGATATCGACGTGGTAGGGCGTGATGATGTAGGTGTTGGCCGCGACCTTCTTGATCTTGCCCTCGCCCGCGTAGGCGACGCCGGAGAGGAAGTCGATCAGGCGGCGGGCAATGTCCTTGTTCGTGGATTCGAGGTTGATGACCACCGTGCGCTTTTCCTTCAGGTGGTCGGCGATCTCGCTGGCATTCTCAAAGCGCTCGGGCTTGACGAGCACGACCTTGAGCTGCGTCGTCGCGTGGATGTTGACGACCTTGTTGCGGCGGTCCTCGTCGCGGTCGCGCTCGCGGCGGCTGGGCCGCTCGTCGGCAAAGGCGCCCGTGTCGCGGGAGCCGAGCTCGGCAAAATCGTCTTCGTATTCTTCGTCCTCATCCTCGTAGGGATGCGCCCATTTCTTCAGATCGTCAATGAGTCCCATGGAAAAAACCTCCCTGTATCAAAGCGTATAGTGGCGCGCGCCGAAGATCGCCGTGCCGACGCGCACCATCGTCGCGCCGCAGCGGACGGCGTCCTCATAATCGCCGCTCATGCCCATAGATAATATATCAAGCTTATTATCATACAAACTCGCGTTGATGTCAACATAAAGCGCATGAACTTTTTCAAAGTAGGGCACGCTCCCGTGCTCTCCCTCGGCGACCGGCGGAATGGTCATCAGCCCGCGCAGCACGACGTGGGAGAGGCTCTTGGCCCTTTCGGCGGCGGCGCGGACCTCGGAGACGGCAAAGCCGCTCTTGGCCTCCTCCCCGCCGACGTTGACCTCAAGGAGAATGGGTTGGACGATGCCGAGCTTTTCGGCCTGCCGGTCGATATCCTCAAGCAGCTCATAGGAGCCGACGGATTCGATGAGCGCGACCTTGCCGACGACCTGCTTCACCTTGTTGCGCTGGAGATGACCGATGAAGTGCAGAGGCGCGCCGTCGTAGGCGTTCTCCGCGAGCTTCTGCGTCATCTCCTGCACGCGGTTCTCGCCGAGCGCGTCGACGCCCGCGGCGATGGCCTCGCGGCAGGCCGCGGCGTCGTTCATCTTGCTCGCGCCGACAAGCGTGATGTCCTCGGGCCTGCGCCCGGCGGAGAGCGCCGCGGCGGCAATGTTTTCCCGTACCTGCTGAATGTTTTCCCGAATGCTCATGTTCATTCGACCACCTTCCCATCGTATAGATCGTTTGCCGAGACGATCGCCTCGTCGCCGGCGCGCAGCGTGTAGAGCTGGCGCAGGCTTTCACTGGTCGTTTCGATGCCGACGGGCCGGACAAGGCAGTAATCCTCGCCCTGCCAGAGGACCTCCACCGGCTTGCGGTAGGCGCGCAGCCCCACAAGGCAGTAGACGCCGCTGCTGCCGTCCGCGTCCACGCGGAGGGCATTTTTGGGGATGCGCAGTCCCTCGTAGCGCGCGAGGATCAGCTCAACGTTCTGCGCACGCAGGAGCGTGACATAGGCCAGATGGCTGCCGCCGCGCAGGACGACGATCACGCGGCCGTTCTCCTCACGCCCAATGCGCTCGACGGTGACGTCAAGATCGAAGTCCACGCCGGTCGCGGCGCGCAGGCTGAGGGCCTGTCCCTTTTGCAGCCGCGCGGCGTCTGCGGCGCTCAGCACGGTGACGAAGCGCCACTCCTCGCCGGCGATCAGCCGGCCCACGGTCGAACTTGCCGCCTCCGGGGCGATGGCGTCGTACTGCGCGACGGTCATATTCTCCAGCGCCGCGGGGGTGAGAACGGCCTCATAGCCGTCGGCGACGGCGCTGTAGGTGCCGGCAAACGGCGCGCGGATCGTTTGTGTGCCGCCCTCCAGACGGCCGGAGAGCGTACTGATCTCGGCATTGAGCGCGTCGATGCGCGCATCCAGATCGTCCGTGCCCGCATAGGCGTATTCGCGCTTGAGGACTGTCGTGCGCAGCTCCTCGCCGGAGGACTCGACGCTCGTCCAGCTCCCTGCGGCAAGGGAAGCGCGCAGCGCAAAGAGGTCCTCGCGGATGTCGCCGTCGAGCTTGAGCGCGGTCTCGGCGTCGCGGGACGCCTCGCGCGCGTAGCGCAGCTGCTCGAGCCGGGACCGGAGCGCGCGGAGCTGACGGTGGTCGTTCAGTGCGCTCTCGCTGCGGTAGACCGTTGCGAGCGTGCCGCCCGCGTTCACGCGTTCACCCTCGGCGCGCTCGAGCTCCAGAAGCGTTTCACTGCACGCGATCACCTGCTCGTCGCGCGCGAAATAGCCGGTCGCGGCGATGGCGTCCTCGCTGGAGTAAGCGTAGACGAGCGTGGTGGTCTGCGGGTCGACGAAGTAGCGGTAGGCCTGCACGCTGAAGTAGGCGGCCACCGCGAGAAACAGGAAAACAAAGATCAGTTTTGTCGATAGGGATCGGGATCTCATAGGCACCTCGGGAGGCTCAGGTCATTCCTCCCCGGTCTCGTCCGCCTCGTGCAGGTCGATGGGGCTTAGCGGCGCGATGGTCGAGATCGCGTGCTTGTAGATCATCTGCTGCCGACCCTCGCTCAAAAGAACGACGGTGAAGCTGTCAAAGCCGGTCACGCTGCCGCGCATCTGGAAGCCGTTGACGAGGAACACGGTCAGCGGCACGCCCTGCTTGCGGGCTTTGGTGAGGAAAATGTCCTGAAGATTGGCTGTCTTTTTCATGTTGGATGTACCCTTTCTTTTTATTCGGGCGGCGGTTTTATGGGTGCCGTCCGTATAAAATCAGGATACGCCAAGGTTTGTGAGAATTTCTGTCGAAAATTGTAAAGCGGCGGGAAGATCGCGGGAATTTTTCCGGTAGAACCAGTGAATGTCCCTGTTCCGCCGCAGCCAGGTGAGCTGGCGCTTGGCGTACTGCCGCGAGCGGAGCTTGATCTCGGCGACGGCCTCGTCCTGCGTGCATTCGCCCGCGAGACAGCCCAGACATTCCTTATAGCCGATGGCCTGCATTGCCGTCGCCGTGCGCGGCACGCCGCTCTCGACCAGAGCGCGCACCTCGTCGAACAGACCCTGTGCGACCATCCGGTCCACGCGGAGGTCGATGATGCGCTTCATCTCCTCGCGGTCGGCGTAGGCAAGACCGAGGTAGACGGGCTCGTAGCGCGGCGGGACGAGCCGGGTGTCGGCATTGTGCCGCGACATGGTCTTCCCTGTCTCGCGGTAGACCTCGAGCGCGCGGATGACGCGCTTTTTGTCGTTCGGGTGCAGCACGGCGGCGCTTTCCGGATCAATGGAGCGCAGCTCGGCGAAGAGGGCCTCGCCGCCCTCGTTGTCCCAGCGCCGCTCCAGAAGCCTGCGCGTCTCTCCGCCGGTCGTGCCGGGAGCGTAACCGTGTCCGCGCAGGAGCGCGTCGAGGTACAGCCCCGTGCCGCCGACGAGGATGGGCAGCTTGCCGCGCGCGAGAATGCCGTCCACACATTCGGCGGCGTCCGCAGCGTAGCGCGCCACGGAGTAATCCTCGCGCGGGTCGATCACGCCGACCATGTGGTGCGGCACGCCCCGCGTCTCCGCCTCCGTCGGTGCGGCGGTGCCGATGACCATGCCGCGGTAGAGCTGCATGGAATCGCAGGAGACGACCTCGCCGCCGAGCCTTTCGGCCAGCGCGACGCCGAGTCCGGTCTTTCCGCAGCCGGTCGGGCCGACGATGCAAACTACCTTGGGCGGCATGACGTCTCCTTTCCGCGCTCAGGCGCGCTTGAACATTTTTTCCAGCTCGTATTTGGTGAGCTTGACGGCCACGGGTCGTCCGTGCGGGCAGAATCGGACCTCGCCCGACTGTACCTTATCCACCAGCACGCGAAGCTCTCGCTCATCGCTCTTCCAGCCGCCTTTGATGGCGGACTTGCAGGCCATGGTGTGCAGCAGCGCGTCGCGGGCGCTCTCGGGGTCGGCGTGGTGCGTCTCGACGAGGCGGCCCGCAAGGTCCTCAAGACTTGCCGCGGCGTCCTCGGCGGGAATGTCGGCGGGCAGGGCGCGGATCAGGATCGCGCCGTCGCCGAACTCCTCGCAGGCAAAGCCGAACTCGCGCAGCAGCGCGAGCTGCCCAACAAGAGCGGTGTACTCCGCCGCGGCGAACTGCGCGACCACGGGAGTCAGCAGCTCCTGCGACATGATGGGCTCAAGATTTGCCTTGAAGCGGTCGAAATTCACGCGCTCGTGCGCGGCGTGCTTGTCGATGAGCCAGACGGTTTTCTCCGCGTCCTCGCAGACGATGTAGGTGTCGAGCACCTCGCCCGCGATGCGCCACGGTATGACCGGCTCCGGCTCGATCGCCGTCTGCTCCGGCTCGGCGGGCGCGGTCTCGAGCGTGGTCTGCACGGCGAAAACGGGTGCGGCGGGCGCTTCCGGCTTTGCCGCTTCATCGCGCGGCGGCATGAAGGCAGCCTCGACCATCTTCGGAAGGATGTGCCCGTCCTCCGGCTTTTTCGCCGGGGGAGCCGGTGTGCGGCGGACGAAGTCGCTGACGCTCACGCGCCCGCCCAGCTCGCTCGAGGCGGGCGTGACGGCGATGAACGGCGCGTCCCTTTTGGGCGGCTCCGGCCTTTTGACCTCGTTCTGCGCACGCCACTCCTGCGCCGTCATGCTGCGGTAAAACTCCTGCGGCTTGGGAGCCTGCGCGGCCGGTCTCGGCGATGTGTGCAGCGGCTCGGGCGCGCCGTCGCGGTCGAGCGCGTCGGACGCGGCGTGGTACACAAGGTCGAAGACCTGCTTTTCGTTGAGGAATTTCACGACCGTCTTGGCGGGGTGGACGTTCACGTCCACCATGTCCGCCGGCAGCGTGACGTTCAGCACGCAGCCGGGGAATTTGCCCTTCATCAGACGGTTTGCGTAGGCTTCCTCCACCGCAGCGGTGAGAAGCTGGGATTTGATGAAGCGGCCGTTGACGAAAAAGGTCTGCATCCCTCGCGTGCCGCGGCCCGCGAGGGGCTTGGTCACAAAGCCGTCAACGGCGAGCTGACCGTCGCGCCCGTGGACCTCGACCAGCGCGAGGGCAAAATCGCGGCCCAGCGCGGCGTAGACGGCGCTGAGGGGCTTGCCGTCGCCCGGGGTGTGCAGCTCCTCCCTGCCGTCCTTGATGAGACGGAAGGAAATATCGGGGTGCGAGAGCGCGATGTGCGCGGCAAGGCCCGCAATGGCGGTTGCCTCGGCGCGGTCCTGTTTCATGAACTTCAGCCGCGCGGGCGTGTTGTAAAAAAGGTCGCGCACGATGATGCTCGTGCCCTCGGGACAGCCCGCGGGCTCGACGGAGAGCGGCTTGCCGCCGTCGAGATGCAGCGTCGCGCCGCTCGCGGCGTCCGTCTGACGCGAGAAAATATCCAAATGAGAAACGGACGCGATGGCGGCGAGCGCTTCGCCGCGGAAGCCGAGCGTGCCGATGGCGGCCAGATCGGCAGCGGTGCGGAGCTTGCTCGTCGCGTGGCGCAGAAAGGCGGTGGGCAGCTCGTCGGGCGCGATGCCGCAGCCGTCGTCTGTGACGCGCAGATAGGTCAGCCCGCCGTTTTGCAGCTCGACGGTGACGTTCCTCGCGCCCGCGTCGATGGCGTTTTCCAAAAGCTCCTTGACAACGCTCGCGGGACGCTCGACGACCTCGCCAGCGGCGATGAGATTGGCGATATGGGGGGATAGCTGTTCGATGTGCGGCATGGTATTCTCCTTATCCGACGATGGCCCAGAGAGCCAGCGCGTTGACGGTCGCGTGGAGCAGGATGGACGTCCAGAGCGTGCCGGAGTGGTCGAACGCCCACGCGAAGACGAGGCCGGGAACGAGGTATTGCAGCATGAGGATGAGATAGCTCCAGTCCCACGAGGAGAGGGCGAAGGTCCACACGTGCATGAACGCGAAGAGCACGCAGGAGATGACGTAGGCGGCGACGCGGCTCTTTTCCTTCAGACAGCCGAACACGAGACCGCGGAAAAGGACCTCCTCCACAAAGGGGGCGAGAAAGACGATGATGAGCGCTGTCAGGCGCGGCGCGGCGTTGATGGACGCGGCGATGGTCATGTCGTTGAGGTTGGTGCGGCTGTTGAAGAGCACGTTCGCCACGCGGTAGAAGAGCTCGTTCGCGCCGTAAAAGACCAGAAGGCCCATGCAGAACGTCGTCATCGCTCGGCTCACGCCGCCGAGGAAGCGGCTCGTCGTGTGCGCGAGGAACGAGTGAAAGAGCAGCAGCACGATGGCGAAGAGCACATAGTAGTAGATGATGTTCGCCAGCGAGTCGCTGATCTTCGTGTCGAGCAGGACCTCGACAATGCCAAAGAGCTTGTTGGCCAGCAGCGGCAGCACGAGCAGATAGACGATAAAGAAGATCGTCCCCGCGACGCGCTCGGTCTGGTTCATGTGGGAGGTAGCGGCTTTTTTTGCCATGTGGATAGACCCTTTCTGTCTGTTTCGGGGTTAGTTCGGGAGCTTCTTTTTCAGGTCGTAGAGCAGCTGCATCGCCTCGATGGGCGACATGGTGTCCGGCTGGGCGCGGCGCAGCGCGTCGAGCACCTCGGCTTCGCCGATGGCGTCAAGACTTACCTGCTCGCGCTCCTCGCGCGGCGGGATATAGCTGCCGCCGGCCTCCAGCTCCTCCAGTATTTTCTTCGCGCGGGAGACGACCTCCTTCGGCAGTCCCGCGAGCTTGGCGACCTCGATGCCGTAGCTGCGGTCGGCTCCGCCGGGAATGATCTTGCGGAGGAATACAAGGTCCTCCCCGCGCTTTTTGATGGCGATGTTGTAGTTTTTCACGCCCGCGAGCGTGCCCTCCAGCTCGGTGAGCTCGTGGTAGTGGGTGGCGAAGAGCGTTTTCGCGCCGAGCCTTTTGCGGTCGGCGCAGAACTCGAGCACCGCGCGGGCGATGCTCATGCCGTCGAAGGTCGAGGTGCCGCGGCCGATCTCGTCTAAGATCAGCAGCGAGTGCGCCGTCGCCTGCCGCAGGATTTCCGCGACCTCGCTCATTTCGACCATGAAGGTGGACTGGCCGCCGGCCAGGTCGTCGCTCGCGCCGATACGGGTGAAGATGCGGTCCACCACGCCGATGCGGGCGGCGCGGGCGGGAACGAACGAGCCGATCTGCGCCATGAGCGTGATGAGCGCGACTTGACGCATATAGGTGGATTTACCCGCCATGTTGGGGCCTGTGATGATGGCGACGCGGTTTTCCTTTTCGCCCATGTAGGTGTCGTTCGGCACAAAGAGAGCGTCCTTCAGCACGCGCTCGACGACCGGATGGCGGCCGTCGTGGATCTCGATCACGCCGGAATCGTCCACCACCGGGCAGCAGTAGCTGTTTTTGACCGCGACGACGGCAAGCGACGCGAGCGTGTCAAGCTCCGCGACCGCGGCGGCGGTCTTCTGGATGCGCTCGGCGCCCGCGCAGATCTCGTCGCGCAGGGCGGAGAAGATCTCGTATTCGAGCGCGTTGTCACGCTCCCCCGCGGTCAGGATCTCCTGCTCCAGGTCCTTGAGCTCCTGCGTGATGTAGCGCTCGCCGTTGACGAGCGTCTGCTTGCGGATGTAGGTGTCGGGCACCTGATCCTTGAAGGAATTGGAGACCTCGATGTAGTAGCCGAAGACCTTGTTGTAGCCGATCTTCAGCGTGCGGATGCCGGTGCGTTCCTTTTCCTTCGTTTCAATGGAGGCGAGCAGCCCCTTGCCGCCGGAGAGAATGTCGTGCAGGCGGTCGACCTCGGCGTTGAAGCCCTTGCGGATGAAGCCGCCCTCGCGCACGGAGAACGGCGGCTCGTCCACGATGGTCTCGGCGATGCGCGCAGCGATGTCCGCGAGCGGGTCAAGCTCCTGCGAAAGCTCGCCGAGCCGGTATCCCGCATCACTTTTTTGTGTTGGTTTTAAAAGCCCGATTTAATCGTAATAGTGAAGCGTGCGAACGCTGATACCTGTATTTTCTGATATTTCTTTGA
>JABLTQ010122569.1_pt1 | contig 22705 bp, 20 predicted proteins | sample 7160101 | NCBI WGS metagenome assembly JABLTQ01 (sample SAMN14651228, study PRJNA627086) | human gut metagenome | isolation source: feces | host: Homo sapiens
CCCTTGACGTCCTCGGGCGGATAGCTGAGGAACAGTCCGACCTCGTGCGGGAACTCTCCGCTCTCGCGGAAGCGGCGGATGAGCTGCGCCACGCAGCGCGCACAGCTCTCATTGGCGTAGCCCGCCTGGCGCAGCAGCTCGGACGCCAGCGCGTCCTGCAAGTCGCGCCGCAGCTCGGCGGGACGGTAGAGGTAAAGGAGCGCCTGCCCCTCCAGAAAGCGGATCGGCAGCAGGCACAGGCCCTTCGGCACCAGCAGCCGGTTCAGCCGCCGGATGTCGGCCAGCAGATCCTCGCGGTCCTCACAGGGGCAGGGAAACAGGCTCCCCGTCTTGATGCCCGCGAGCGTCGGCGCGCCCTGACGGATCAGAATTTCTTCAGACATTTGCTCTCGCCTCCTCCGGTAGTATTTCACACGACGGCTGCTTTCATTCCATCAGTTAAACAACTCTAACCGTATGGTAAAAAGAAAGACGTCGATCCCATTCATTTTCACGTCTCGTTGGTTAAGGCGCTCTAACCAATATTCTTTTGAAAAACCGCACCGGCGGTTTACAACTATACCATAGCATACTCCCGCCGCCTTTGCAAGCTTTTTTTCGCGGACGGCAAAATTTTTCCTGCCGGCAGGCGGAGCGGGACCGCCGCATCGGCAGTCCCGCTCCGGGCAGCTCTGTTATTTTTCGATGCGGTAGCTTTCCCTTCCGCCGTAGATGTGTACCGCGCGGGCGCGGTAGATGTCCAGAACGGCGCTCGCCAGCGCGTCGGGATCGTGGCGGGCAAAGTCGCCGGATGGCGACGCCAAAGGCCGCTCGACCAGCTCGATCCCCATCTGCGCAATGCGCTCACGGTCGATCGTCAGCGCCTCCGCGCCCTCGGCGCGGTAGCGCTCCGCCAGCTCCGGCGGGATGGGAGAAGAATTGGCAAGGCACAGCTCCACCATATCCGCCGTACCGTGGCGCAGCAGCGCCGCCAGATGGTCGGCGGCGGTGTAGCCCTCGGTCTCGCCGTCCTGCGTCATGATGTTGCAGACGTAGATCTTCTGCGCGTCGGACGCGGCGATGGCCTCCGCCACGCCGTCCACCAGCAGGTTCGGGATGATGCTCGTGTACAGGCTCCCCGGCCCGAGGAGGATGAGGTCCGCCGCCGCGATGGCGTCGAGCGCATCGGGGAGCGCCTTCGGGTGCGCCGGCAGAAGCTCGACGTGGTCGATGCGGCAGTCCTGCTGTTTTTTGAAGCCGAAGATATTGCTCTCGCCCACGACGTATGCCCCGTTTTCAAAGGTCGCCGTCAATCGCACGTCCGTCGTCGTGACCGGAATGACCGTGCCGCTGATGGCCAGCACCTGCCCCATGCTGCGCACCGCCTCGTCAAACGAGCCGGTGACGCCGTTGAGTGCCGCAAGCAGGAGATTGCCGAAGCACTGCCCGCGCAGCGTGCCGCTCTCAAAGCGATAGGTCAGGAGCTGCTGCATGACCGGCTCGGTGTTCGCGAGCGACTCCATGCAGTGGCGGATGTCGCCGGGCGGCAGCATCCCGATGTCCCGCCGCAGCATACCGCTGCCGCCGCCGTCGTCCGACACGGTGACGATGGCGGTCAGATTTTTCGTGTATTTTTTTAGCCCGCGCAGCATGGTGGAAAGGCCCGTGCCGCCGCCGATGGCGACGATATGCGGTCCCTGCGCCCACAGCTGACGGCTCGGAAGCATCGCGCTCATACGCAGTCCTCGTTTCCGCGCCGCCCACAGCGGACCGGCGCAAAAGGCTTTTCGATTTTTGAGGCAGCACCGCGCAATTTGGCAAGCCGATCCGGCGAAGCGCGCCGACGCAATTGCGCGGCGATGCCTTAAGATTATACCACTTTCTTTAAGACTGCACAAGCACCCTTGTTTTTTTCACCGCCGCGTGCTACACTCAGGGCGTACTGTTCAGAAGTCGCAAAGAAAGGCAGATCGCTGTGCTATGACCTATTTCTGGGAAACCGTTGACACCATCGCGCCGGGCCTCGGCTGGCCGCATTTCGGCCCCTTTCATCTCGCCGTGCTCGCCGTTTTTCTTCTGCTCGGCGCCGTGCTCTGCCGCAGCTATTGCGGCATGGACACGGACAAGCGACGCCGCTGGCGGCGCACGGTCGCGCTGCTGCTCATCGCGGACGAGCTCTTCAAGGACTTCGGCCTTCTTTACGGCGGCAATTTCAGCCTCGATTACCTGCCGCTGCACCTGTGCTCCATCAATATCTTTCTCATCGCCCTGCACGCATGGCGGCGGCCGAAGCTGCTCGACACCTTTTTGTATTTCGTCTGCCTGCCCGCCGCCTGCGCGGCGCTGCTCTTTCCGACATGGACTCCGCTGCCGCCGCTCAACTTCATGGTGATCCACAGCTTCACCGTGCATTTCCTGCTCGCACTCTATCCCCTTGCGCTGACCCTCTGCGGCGACATGGACCCGCAGCCGCGTGCATTCCCGCGCTGCTTTGCCCTGCTCGCGGCGATGGCTGTGCCGATCTGGTTCTTTGACCGCGCGTTCGACACAAACTTCATGTTCCTCATGCGCGCCGGCGAGGGCAACCCGCTCAAGCTCTTCGAGCGCTTCGGCAGCCATCTGCTCGGCTACCCCGTGCTTCTCGCCGTGGTGTTCGCCGTGATGTATCTGCTCCTGCGCGTGCTGCGCCGCCGCACCGCCGTGCCCGCCGGCAAATAAAGCCCTCCGCCGATCCGGCCCGTCCCGCAGGGGACGGGTTGTTTCATTTGTGAACTTTCTGTATCATTTCATTTTCCCGCTTGACAAGAAAAAATGTTTCGGCTACAATACGCAGGTCAATAGGTCGTATACGACGTATTTTATTTTCGAGGTGAGAAAGAATGTGTAAGCACCCCATGCCGAAGGGACTGCGCTTTGCGATCCTGCAAAAAACCATACGCCGGCAGATGGATGAATACGTGCGTGAAACGGGCCTGACCGGCACGCAGGTCGGCGTGCTCGGCGAGCTTGGCCGTCTGGAGCGCGAGAGCGCGGGTGAGGTAACGCAGAAGGCGCTGGAGGCGGCGGCGCACGTCACGCATCCGACGATGACCGAGCTTCTGAAAAAGCTGGAGAAAAAGGGCTTTGTCACCTGCCGCACCAGCGAAAAGGACCACCGCTGCAAGGTCGTCTCCGCCACCGAGAGGGCGCACGAGCTGCATCATGCCATCGGTGTTTTCGACGATCGCGTGTTCACGGCGCTCTGCCGCGGACTGAGCGAGGGCGAGATCGCGGAATTTTTACGCATCACCGATGTGATGCTGGAAAACGCAAAAAATATGAACGACGCGCGGGAGCCTTTCCCGTGCGGGAGAGGATGTGATGCCGAATGATCCGACAGCTCACAAAATGTATCCGCGAATACAAAGCCCCGACGATCTGGACGCTCGTGCTCATTTTAGCCGAGGTCGCCATCGACGTCATTATTCCCTTTGAAACGGCAAACCTCATCAATGAGGTCAAGGCGGGCGCGGAGCTCGGCGGCATCGTGCGCGTGGGTCTTGTGCTCGTGCTGCTGGCGATGATCTCGCTCGTGTGCGGCGGTGCGGCGGGCTTTACCGGCTCCAAGGCGGCATCCGGCTTTGCCAAAAACGTGCGCCATGACCTCTTCACCAAGGTACAGAGCTTTTCGTTCGAGAACATTGACAAGTTCTCGTCCGCCTCGCTCGTCACGCGCATGACCACCGACATTCAGAATGTGCAGATGGCGTACATGATGTGCATCCGCATCGCGGTCCGCGCCCCGCTGATGATGATCTTCTCCATCATCATGGCGTTCATTATGGGCGGAAGGCTCGCGCTGACCTTTGTGGTCATCGTGCCGGTGCTGGTCGTCGGGCTGTTCTTCATCGCGCGCGAGGCCATGCCCGCGTTCCGCGCGGTGTTCCGCAAGTACGATAAGCTCAACGAATCCGTGGAGGAAAACGTGCGCGCGATGCGCGTGGTGAAGGGCTTCGCGCGTGAGAGCTACGAGACGAAGAAGTTCACCGCCGCGAGCGACAACATCCGCGGCGACTTCACGCACGCCGAGCGCGTGGTCGCGCTCAACTCCCCGCTCATGCAGCTGTGCGTGTACTTCAATATGGTGTTCGTGCTCTTCGTCGGCTCGAAGCTCATCATCACGAACGGCGGCACGACCATCGACGTCGGCCAGCTCTCCGCCATGCTCACCTACGGCATTCAGGTGCTCATGTCGCTGATGATGGTCTCCATGATCTATGTGATGCTCACCATGTCCGCCGAATCCGTCAAGCGTATCTGCGAGGTCTTGAGCGAGGAGTCCGCGCTCACCGATCCCGCCGCGCCGGTCATGACCGTCGCGGACGGCTCCGTGGACTTTGACGGCGTGAGCTTCAAGTATTCCGCCGGCGCGGAGAAATACGCGCTGCGGGACATCGACCTCCACATCGCCTCGGGCCAGACCGTCGGCATCCTCGGCGGCACCGGCTCGAGCAAATCGACTCTCGTGCAGCTCATTCCCCGTCTCTACGACGTGACGGAGGGCAGCGTGAAGGTCGGCGGCGTGGACGTGCGCGAGTACGATCTCGACGCGCTGCGCAGCGCCGTAAGCATGGTGCTGCAGAAGAATGAGCTGTTCTCCGGCAGCATCAAAGAAAATCTCCGCTGGGGCAATGAGAACGCCACGGACGCGGAGCTTGAGGAGGCCTGCCGCCTCGCGCAGGCGGACGACTTCATCCGCTCTTTCCCCGACGGCTATGACACCCACATCGAGCAGGGCGGCACGAACGTCTCCGGCGGACAGAAGCAGCGCCTGTGCATCGCCCGCGCGCTGCTCAAGAAGCCGAAGATCCTGATCCTCGACGACTCGACCTCCGCAGTCGATACGCGCACCGACGCGCTCATCCGCGAGGGCTTCAAGTCCTATATCCCCGAGACGACCAAGATCATCATTGCCCAGCGCGTCGCGTCCGTGCAGGACGCCGACCTCATCCTCGTGATGGACGGCGGCGCCATTGCCGCCTCCGGCACGCACGAGGAGCTGCTCAAGACCTCCGAGATTTACCGCGAGGTCTACGAATCCCAGACGAACGGAGGCGACGAGAATGCCTAAAGTGAATCCGCACGCCGATCCCACGCGGCGCGACCTCGGTCCCGCCGCCCTGGGGCGCACGGTGAAGAAGCTCTTTTCCTACTACCCCGTGCTCGCGCCCGTCACCTTCGTCTGCATCCTGTTCTCCTCCATCGTATCCTCCGTTCCCTCGCTCTTCACGCAGAACATCATTCAGATCATTGAAAAGTGGTATGTCAGCCGCGACTGGGCCGCCGCCAAGGCGGAGATCGTGCCCTATCTCACGCTGCTCGTTGTGCTCTACGCGCTCTCCATCCTCTCCATGACGGTCTACACGCAGCTCATGGCGTATATGACGCAGGGCTTCCTGCATAAGCTGCGCTGCGAGATGTTCGGCGGGATGCAGAAGCTGCCCATCCGTTACTTTGACAGCCACCAGCACGGCGACATCATGAGCCACTACACGAACGACATCGACACGCTCCGCCAGCTCGTCTCGCAGGCATTGCCCGCGCTCATTCAGTCCGGCGCGATCGTGCTCGTGGTGTTCTCCATCATGCTCTACTTCAGCCTTTGGCTGACGCTGGTGCTCGTGCTCGGCATCATCGCCATGGTCGCGGTCACGAAGAAGATCGGCGGCGGCAGCGCGAAATACTTCGTCCGCCAGCAGAAGGCCGTCGCCTCCACCGAGGGCTTCATTCAGGAGATGATGGCGGGTCAGAAGGTCGTCAAGGTCTTCTGCCACGAGCAGAAGAGCATCAAGGACTTTGACCGGCTCAACGACGCCCTCTTTGAGGACAGCTTCCGCGCACAGGCCTATGCCAGCGTCCTCGGCCCCATCATCGGCAACATCGGCAACATCCTCTATGTGACACTCGCGCTCGTCGGCGGCGTGTTCCTGCTCATCGGACTGCCGAACGTGTCGCTCTCCGGCAAGGCGCTGGACATCTCCATCCTTGTGCCCTTCCTCAACATGGCGCGCCAGTTCACCGGCAACGTCAACCAGCTCTCCCAGCAGATCAACGCGGTCGTCATGGCGGGTGCGGGCGCGCAGCGCGTGTTCGCCCTCATCGACGAAAAGCCCGAGACGGACGACGGCTATGTGACGCTTGTGAACGCTGAGATCGCGCCCGACGGCACCGTGACCGAATCCGACCGCCGCACCGGTCATTGGGCGTGGAAGCACCCGCACGGCGACGGCACCCTCACCTACACCGAGCTGCGCGGCGACGTGCGCCTCACCGATGTGGACTTTGCCTACACCGAGGGCAAGGACGTGCTGCACGACGTATCCGTTTACGCCGAGCCGGGCCAGAAGGTCGCCTTCGTCGGCGCGACCGGCGCGGGCAAAACGACCATCACGAACCTCATCAACCGCTTTTACGACATTGCCGACGGCAAGATCCGCTACGACGGCATCAACATCAACAAGATCAAGAAGGTGGATCTGCGCCGCTCCCTCGGTCTTGTTTTACAGGAGACGAACCTCTTCACCGGCACGGTGATGGAGAACATCCGCTACGGCCGTCTGGACGCGACGGACGAGGAGTGCCGCGCGGCGGCAAGGCTCGCCGGCGCGGACGACTTCATCACACGCCTGCCGCAGGGCTACGACACGCTGCTGACCAACAACGGCGCGAACCTCTCACAGGGCCAGCGCCAGCTCATCGCCATCGCCCGCGCGGCGGTCGCCGACCCGCCGGTGATGATCCTCGATGAGGCGACCAGCTCCATCGACACGCGCACCGAGGCCATCGTGCAGCGCGGCATGGATCAGCTGATGGAGGGCCGCACGGTGTTCGTCATCGCGCACCGTCTGTCCACCGTCAAGAACTCCGACGTTATCATGGTCCTCGACCACGGCCGCATCATCGAGCGCGGAAGCCACGAAAAGCTCATCGCCGAAAGGGGCACCTACTATCAGCTCTACACCGGCGCATTCGAGCTGGAATAAGCAGAAAATCGGGGGCGGCCCGTGCCGCCCCCGATTTTTCGTTTCTTTGCCCGAAAGGCTCTTGCTTTTTCACGCGGATACGCTATAATGACTTCTACGAACGTCCCGTCAGGCTCTCTGCCGGGGCGCTGCTTTCTCTCACGGAATAAGGAGCCTGCTACGCTTATGGAAAATAAAGTCACCGTTCGCAATCCCATCACGGAGGGCTGCATCTGGAAGGGAATGCTGCTCTTCGCGCTGCCGATCATGCTCGGCTCGCTGCTCCAGCAGCTCTACAACACCGCCGACGCCGTCATTGTCGGCCGCGCGCTCGGCAAGGCCGCGCTCGCCTCGGTCGGCGGCTCGTCGGCCCGTATCTCCAACCTGCTCGTCAACGCTTTCGTTGCACTCTCGTCCGGCGCGAGCGTCATCGTCGCGCAGCACTTCGGCGCGCGGGACACGCAGCGCGTGCGCCGGAGCATCTGCACCGCTATGCTCCTTTCGGTGGTCTGCGGCCTTATCCTCACCATCGTCGGCGTCACCTCGGCGCGGCAGCTGCTCATGTGGATGCAGACCACGCCCGAAACGCTCGACGCCTCCGCCTCCTATCTGCGCATCTTCTTCCTCGGCATGGTGCCGACCATGCTCTACAACATGGGCAGCGGCATCCTGCGCGCGATGGGAGACTCCAAGCGTCCGCTTTACTACCTCTTCGTCTGCGTCGTAGCCAACATTGCGCTCGACCTGCTCTTTGTGATCGTTTTCCAATGGGGCATCGAGGGAGCCGCCGCCGCGACCGCTCTTTCGCAGGTCGTGTGCGCGGCGCTGGTCGTGCGCGCCCTGCGGCGGCTGCCTGAGGAGCAGCGTCTGCTCTACGACCGTGAGGAGCTTGACCGCGGCATTCTCCGCCGGATGCTCCACGTCGGCATCCCCGCTGCCCTTCAAAGCTCGATGTACGGCATTGCCAACATCGTCCTGCAGGTCGGCATCAATATGCTCGGCACAGACTCCATGGCGGGCTGGACCGCCTTCAACAAGTTCGATGACTACTACTGGCCCATCTCCAACGCCATCGGCATCGCCGTCATGACCTACGTCGGGCAGAACTTCGGCGCGGGCGACCGCGAGCGCGTGCACGAGTCGATCCACAAGGGGCTGCTCATCCACCTGACGACCTCCGCGCTCTTCTCCGTCATCATCTTCTCGGGTCGCTACCCGATGATGCACCTCTTCGTCGGCGACGATCCGACGGTCATCGCCATCGGCGCGCAGGTGACGGCACTCATCGCTCCCTGCTATGTGCTCTTCACGCTCGTCGAGGTCCTCTCCGCCACCATGCGCGGCGTCGGCGACGCGGTGGTCCCCGCCGCCATCACGATGGTCTTTACCTGCATCGTGCGTCTCATCTACCTCTGGGGCTACGCCTTCTCGCACAACTCCAACCTCACCATTGCCGTCATCTACCCCATCTCCTGGGTGCTCACCAGCATCGCCTTTCTCCTTTACTATAAGTCCCGCAAATGGATGCCCAAGGGCTTCCATTTCTGAAAAAGCTGCGCGCAGAGCCGTTTTCGGCCCTGCGCGCAACCGTCGATTGACAAATTTCCTGCCCGTCTTTCTTGTCCGCAACCGCAAAAAGCGGTATGCTCTGCCCATCAAACAGGCACCGTGCGCGCCGGAGTCGGAGGGCGCGCAGTCCGTGCCCGATATGGATAAGGTCGTGTAGATGAGCCGTCTGTTCGGCGTGACGACCGACTTCCTGCTCAAGGACGAGCTTTCCGAGGAGGAGCCCGCGCCCGCAGGCTGCGACTCGCCCCTGCGCCGCGTGACGATGGCGGAGGCGTCCGAATATCTCGCCCTGCGCCGTGCCGCTCTTCGGCGCGGGCATGCTGGTGGTAAAGCTCATCGCAAGGAGAAAGTGACCGCCGCGCGGTACATAGAAAAATGTCCGTTCTCCGAGAGAACGGACATTTTTTGCGTTTTCGCCTACAGGCATTCGGCACAGTAGGCGCGGATGTCGAACGCGTCCAGCGGGCTGGTCGCCTTGAGGTAGAGCGGGTGGTGCGGGTGTCCCTTGACCGAGCGCCGCCCCGCCGTGTACCACTGCGCGCCGTGCCGCTCGCCGATGGCGATCATGTCGGCAAGGCAGTCCTTGAGATACGCGCGCTGCTCGATGATGTTCCCCCACGCCGCCCACACGGCGGGCTGCTCGGAGAGCGAGAGGATGTAGTCGAACGCCTCCATGTTTGCGCGGTGGAGCGCCTCGTTGCACACGCGCTCCATGTCGTTCGGGCGCGTCGCGCGCTGGGCGTAGACGTTGAACATGAGGAAGCTGTCGTAGCCGTTGTTTTTCGCCACGCGCTCCACCGACTGAAGCGTAGGGTCGAGCCGATCCGGCTCGGCGGTCGAGGGATTGATGCCGATGCACACGAGCGGCTTTTCCCCGCGCGTGCCGAGAAGATATCGGTACTCCGTGTAAAAATCCGGCACATAGAGCCATTTCTCCGCGTCGTAGCCGCCGGACTGTCCGCTGCGCGCCATGGCGTCGGCAAAGGGCAGGATGGAAAGCTCCGCGGTCGGAGCGCTCGGGATGTGCGGCATGGTCGTTCCTCCGTTCTGCCGCGCCCGCGGGGCGGCAACCGTTTTCCGACATTTTACCTCATCCGGCGCCGTTCGGCAAGCCTCGCATTTTGGGGGCTTGCCTTTTTTCGTCTCTGTGGTATGATCTGTATAACAAATCATACTTTCGAGGTGAATAATATGAACGCTCCGAACGGCAGACACGCATGGACCGTAACGGTCGGCACCAAGGGTCAGATCGTCATTCCCAAGGAGGCGCGCGACCTTTTCCACATTCAGCCCGGCGATACGCTGCTTTTCCTCGCCGACGAGGCGCAGGGCATGGCGATCCCGCCCAAGGCCGACTTCGCCCGCCTGTTTGATCTCATTTTCGGAGGGAAAGCGGAATGAACATTGCCTTTTTCTGCATCCCCGCCCACGGGCACACGAACCCGACGCTCGCCGTCGTGCGCGAGCTGACCGCGCGCGGACACACCGTCCGCTACTACACGACCGAAGCCTTCCGCGCGAAGGTCGAGGCCGCAGGCGCGGTCTTTGTCCCCTTTGACACCGAGGCCGCGCGCCCCGGCATGACCGCCGCCGACGGCGCACGTCTGGGCAGCGACCTCGCCTTTTCCACCAAGCTCATCGTCGACCTCACGCTCGCCGCCGACGACTGGCTCAGCCGCGAGCTGACCGCCCACCGCCCTGACGTCATCGCGGGCGATTCGATGGCGTTCTGGGCGAAGCTCGCCGCGAAAAAGCACGGCATCCCCTTTGTCAGCTCCACCACGACCTTTGCCTTCAACCGCTTCAGCGCCAAGGTCATCGAGCAGAACGGCGCGGGCTTCCTGCAATTCCTGCTCGCACAGCCGAGGATCAACCGCCAGCTCAAGCGCCTGCGCGCGGCGGGCTACGCGGTCAAGAGCGTGTTTGACATCATCGCCAACGACAACGAGACGGAAACTGTCGTCTACACCTCGCCGGACTTCCAGCCCTGCGCCGACACCTTTTCGGAAAAATACCACTTCGTCGGTCCCCTCCTGCGCCCCGCACAGTCGTCCTTTGAAAAGCTGCCGGGGCGCTCCCTCATCTACATCTCGCTCGGCACGGTCAACAACGACGCGCTCCCCTTCTACCGTGCCTGCCTTGCCGCCTTCGGCGGCGATCCGCGCTTTCAGCTCGTGCTCTCCGCCGGCACGCAGACAGACCTCGCGGCGCTCGGTCCCATTCCGGAAAACTGCACCGTCCGCGCGAGCGTGGACCAGATGGCGGTGCTCGACTGCGCCGACGTCTTTCTCACCCACTGCGGCATGAACAGCGCGAGCGAAGGATTGTGGCACGGTCTGCCGCTCGTCCTCTACCCGCAGACGCCGGAGCAGCACGGCGTGGCGAACCGCGTCGCTGCGCTCGGCGCGGGCGTTCCGCTCACGGACCCCTCCGCAGACGGCATCCGCCGCGCGGTCGAGGCCGCGCTCACCGATCCCGCTTACCGCGAAAACGCGCAGAAGCTCGCCGACGGCTTCCGCCGCTGCGGCGGCGCGGCCGAGGCAGCCGACGCCATCGAGCACGCGGCGAACTAAGTGATTCCATGCAAAAACACGCTCCCGCCGACAGCGGGAGCGTGTTTTTATGTTATGTAAACTCTTACAGCTTCTTCTCGCGGTAGTCGTGCATGATGCCCGCGAACAGCTCGCCGGTGGTCGGCGGCGTGATGGTGATGGCGTTCGCGCCCGCGCGGATGGTCTCTAAAATGCTCTCCTCCGTCGGCCCGCCAGTAGCGATGATGGCTGCGTGCGGGTACTGCTCGCGGATGTGGCGGACGATGCTCGCGGTCTCCGCCGCGCCGGAAACATTGAAAATATCCGTCCCCGCCTCGATGCGGCCCTTAATGTCCGACCGGTCGGACACGACCGTCGCGATGACCGGAATATCCACCACAGATTTGATCTCCGCGATGACCTCGTTCGGCATCGGCGCGTTGACGACCACGCCGTAGGCGCCCTGATGCTCGGCCTGCATGGCAAGACGCACGCTGCGGCTGCCGTTGGTGTACCCGCCGCCTACGCCGACGAACACCGGCACGTCGGCCACGTTGATGACCGCCTGCGAGATCGACGCCTGCGGCGTGAAGGGATAGACCGCAATGATCGCGTCGGCATTGATGTTTTTGATGATGGCAGCGTCCGTGGAAAAGGCGATCGACTTGATGCGCTTTCCGAAAATGCGGATGCCGCTGCACTCGCTGATGCAGTGTGGCAGCGTCAGCCCATGACTGCGCAGCGTTCCGCTGTAGCTCGGCACATATTTTCTCATGCTGCACCTCCCATACCGTTCTTTGCTTTATGATAGGATTATATTATACAAAAATCCATATGGGAGGCCGTGAATAAATTGTAAACTTTTGTTAAATCGTCGTCAAGAAACCTGCATCGTGCAGGTTCTCCGCGCGGACGGCGCGGGTGTGCGCGATGGGCTGCCAGCTCCGCGTGCGGCTGACGAGCGAAACGAGCTGCAGCGGCAGCCACGCCGCCATGAAGAGCGGGAAGCCCGCGACCGTCCGCACGACGCGGCGGTCACGGTAGCCGCCGAGGTAGGCCAGCAGCGCGGCAAGCGCCATCAGGCCGAGCGTGCTCAGGGTCAGCGAGACCGCGCCGGTCAGCGCGAGAGTCCCCGCCGTCCCCTGCACGAGCGAAGAGAGAATTGTGAGCGTGAGCGGCAGGAGCGTCAGCGCCTGCAAAAACGGCGCGTTAACGATCAGCAGCGCGTCGAGTGCGCGCAGGGGCGCACTCCCCCGCAGCGCAGAGACAAGCGGCGCGTCCATCCTCACCGCCACGTCCATGATGCCGCTGCACCAGCGGCGGCGCTGGCGGAGCGATACGGCGAAGTCGTTCGGCGCTTCGTCGTAGGTCAGCGCGCCGGGGACAAAGCAGACGCGCACGCCGTTTGCCGCGCACTGCGCGGCAAACTCCGCGTCCTCGGCGATGGTCGAGGTGTTCCAGCCGCCGAAGCGCTCAAGCACCGCGCGGTGGACGGCAAAGCCCGTACCGACCAGCTTGGAGGAAAGGCCGCAGCTCATGCGGGCGCGGGAGAAGAAGGTGTCGAAGAGCGTGAAGTACAGCCCATAGCAGCCGGAAAGCCAGGAGTCGTAGGGATTCTTCGCGCGCATCGCGCCCTTGCACACCTGCGCGCCCGCGCAGAAGGCGTCGTTCATGCGGGCGAGAAACTGCTCGTCCGCGATGTTGTCCGCGTCAAAGACGCAGAAGGCGTCATAGCGCTGCGGCAGCAGCCACGCGACCGCCTCGTGCAGCGCGTCGCCCTTGCAGCGCACCGGCTCAAAGCAGCGGAAGATCTTCGCGCCCGCGCAGAGGGCCTCCGACTCGGTGTCATCCGTGCAGTTGTTGGGGATCACAAAAATATCGTAGAGCGCATCGGGATAGTCCTGCTTTTTCAGGATCTCCACGAGCGCGCCGATGACAGCCTCCTCGTTGCGCGCGGCAACGAGGCAGGCAAAGCGCGTGCGCGGCGCGCACACCGCATAGCGCTTCGGCTTTCGCAGCGCAAAGAGCGCCACGGCAAGGAACCACAGGCTCGCCGCCTTCAGCAGCAGCGTTAAAATCAGAATCAGTGTGTCAAGCATGGGAAAAGACCGCCTTTCACTTGGGATGAACCAAGCATAACAGGCGGTCTTTAATCGGTCCTATGGTTTTGTTTAAGCCTTTTTTAAGACTTTGTGTCGAAATCGTTACTCCGTGCGCGGCAGGACGAAGCCGACCTTGAACAGGTCGCCGTCGATGGCGATGGAGAACGTGCCCTTCTGCAGCTCCACAAGGCTCTTGGCAATGTTCAGCCCAAGTCCGCTGCCCTCGGTCGTGCGCGAGCTGTCCCCGCGCACAAAGCGCTCCATAAGCTCGTCGGGGTCGATGTTGAGCGCATCGCGCGAGATGTTCTTGAACGAGAACGCCACCGTCTCACCCTCGCGCCTCGCCGCGATGTAGAGCCGCGTGCCCGCGCAGGCATACTTGCAGGCGTTCGAGAGGAGATTGTCCAGCACGCGCCACATCAGCGCGCCGTCGCACAGGCAGTAAAGGTCCTCGTCCGGCAGCGTCACCACCGGCTCGAGCCGCGCAGCGGACAGCTTTTCGGCGTACTCGCCTACCGTCTGGTCGATCAGCTCGCGCACGCTCCGCCGCGCGAGGTGGCAGGGGATGTTTCCCGTCGACGCCTTGGACATTTCCACCAGGTCCACCGTCAGCTTCTTGAGCTTGTGCGCCTGCCGGTCGAGCACGGCAAGGTATTCCCTCTCCTGCTCCGGCGTGTGCTCGCGCTGAAGCAGATCGACGTAGTTCACAATGCTCGTGAGCGGCGTTTTGATGTCGTGCGATACGTTGGTGATCAGCTCCGTCTTGAGCCGTTCGCTCTTGAGCCCCTGCTCCACCGCGATGCTCATGCCGCGGCTGATGGCGTTGAGATTTTCGCCGTGACGCTTGAGGTCGAAGTACATCCGCGAGGTATCGACCTTCGAGGTGAGGTCGCCCGCAGCAAGGGCTTCGCCGCCCTTCTGCAGCCGCCGCAGCTGCATGGAAAAGAGACAGGCGGCGGCGGAGAGGACGAGCAGCGTCAGTAGCAGCGGCCCCGCCGCGTGGTTGCTCTCAAAGGCGATGAGCAGCACGCTCACCGCGCAGCAGCCCACCGCCGTGCGCCACACGAGCGGAATGCCGCGCACGAAGCCGGCCAGCGCTCCCCACGCGCGGCAGAGCACGCGCCAGCACCACCTCAAAATCCGTCGGCAGAGCCGGAGAAGCCAACAACAGACCGTATTCTCCCACCATTTTCCCAGTTTGATACGGGCGCAGAGCGTCGTCCAGAACGCAAGAAAAAGCGCATAGGCGAGCGCAGCAAAGGCAAGCAGAAGGGCGAGCGCGATCGGATCAAAGCGGTCAAGCCTCTGCTCCGCGCTCTCCACCGCGGCGACAACGAGCACACCGCCTCCGCCGAGAAGGAGCAGTGCATAGAGATCAAAGGGGAGCTTCTCCTGCCAGCCCGCAACCGCCTCCTCGCGCCCCGGCCTGCGGCCCGCGGCACGGGCGAGGAAGATGAAGAGGAACAGCTCCGCGGCTGCGCAGGCAATTACGACCGCCGCTGCGTGCGGCGCAAGGCGTGTCATCGTGTGGTAGAAGTCCCGCGCCCGGTAGACGTTGTCCTGCGCGGGATAGTCCGCGGCGATGTAGCTGCGGAACACAACGCCGTCCTGCGCCATCTCACCCCACCAGCCCGTCACGGGAACGTCGCCTGTGCGGTGGTTATCGAAGAGGATGGTGCCCGCCTCGTCCTCGATCGAAAAACGGACATTCGTGTAGCGGTCGTCGGCGGGATACCAGTCGTCATACTTCGCCAGCACCTCCGTCTGCCCGTTCTCTGCATAATAGTGGTAGCTGTCGTAAACATGGCTCATCTCGCGGTAGACCGCGCTCGAGCAGATGCTGCTTTCATAAAAGCCTCCGCGCAGCTCGCCGCCGTAGGACAGGGCAAAGGCCGCGCCGTACACCAGCGTCACCGGCACGAGCACTACGGCGAGCAGAAAGGCTGCCGCCTTGGCCCAGAAGCCGCCCGCCCAATCATTCCTTTTCATGTCGAAGGTCCTCCATTTTATACCCCAGGCCCCACACGACCTTCAGGTAGCGCGGCTCGGAGGGGTTGATCTCGATCTTCTGACGCAGGTGACGGATGTGTACCGCCACGCTTGTTTCGGCGCCGAGGGAATTTTCGTTCCACACCAGCTCGTAGATCTGGCTGCTCGAATAGATGCGTCCGGGCGACCGAATAAGGAGCTGCAGGATGTTGAATTCCAGTGGCGTCAGCGAAACGCTCTCGACGTCCACCGTCACGCTCTTGGCGTCCTCGTTGAGCGTCACGCCGCCGACGGTGTAGACGCCGCGCTCCGGCGCGGTCTCCGGCTTTGCGCCGAGCAGCGTATAGCGCCGAAGCTGTGATTTCACGCGGGCCAGCACCTCCACGGGGTCAAAGGGCTTGGTGATGTAATCGTCCGCGCCGACGTTCAGCCCGAGCACCTTGTCGCTGCTCTCGCTCTTCGCCGTGAGCAGGATGATGGGCGCGTTGCTCTCGCGCCGGATCGCCGCCGTCGCGGCAATGCCGTCCAGCTCCGGCATCATGATGTCCATGAGGACAAGGTGGATGCATTCTTCCGCACGGCCTCGACCGCCTCCGCGCCGTTGTAGGCTTCAAAGACGCGGTACTCTCCGCCGGATAAATAAATCTTCAGCGCGGCGACAATATCGCGGTCGTCGTCGCAGACTAAAATGTTGTGCATTGCATTGCTTCCCTTCCCTCCCTGCCCGACGCGGCGCCGCCTCTCGGGCTTTCCTGAGCTTACTCTACCACCGCAGCCTTAAAAGGAAAAGGGGGAAAGCCTTAATTTTTCTTTAATATCAGAAAATGCTTGCACTCCCCCGCCGCTTTCGCTATAATAGCAGAGTGCTTATCCGCACTCACGCGCATATCCGGGTATAGCGAAGCTGGTATCGCGCCCGGTTTGGGAGAAACCGCCCGGGCAGGTTCACAACTTCATATCGGGGTGTTGCGCAGTTGGTAGCGCGCCTGCTTTGGGAGCAGGAGGCCCGGGGTTCGAGTCCCCGCACTCCGACCACCTTTGGCAGAAAAACCGCCTTTTTAGGCGGTTTTTCTGCGTTTTTTGTTCTGTTTTTGCAGTTCGGACGATTGCTGTTCAGCGGTGGTTTCAGGGGCAGAAAGGCGGCAGGAGCATAAGCGAGGATAGCCGCCGAAACCGCCAAATCCCTAACCCATCCCTAACGGGACTTTTTCTAATTTTCTTCTTGTCCATTGTAAATAACAGGGATTATGATGTAAAATCAAAACATTCCTACGATGGCCACATGAAAATACTCCCAGCACACCTGGAAAGGAGAGACTTTGTTGAAGTTATTATATGTCTGGATCGAAGAATTCCGAAATATCAAACAACAAGGATTTATCGTAGATAATGAATACAAAGTTTCAGTAGAAATTCCCGATGGAGATTCATTCGGCTTTTATGACAGCCGAGGGAGTCGGGTATTGGGTGCCTCGTCAGGGCTTTGGCGGAAAATATTTTATCGCAAATTTAGCTATGAAAAAAACGATAGCTATTCTGACCATCTTGGTAACTCACCTATTCAAAGTATCACAGCTCTTGCAGGTGAAAATGCCTCTGGTAAGTCCAGCATTATTGAATGTATCTATCAACGAGCGGATCAGTTTAACTATCAGAATAAGGAAGGACGCTACTTTCTTTTGGTTTTCTTGGATACTGACCATCATTCGATCGTCGTTCGAGCACGGGATATTTGGCTGCAAGGCTTTGAGGACAAGAAAAAAGATAAGCGAAACAATCATGGATATGAAGAATATGTATTTCCGCTGTCTGAAGCAGATCCAATTCTATCATTACAGGCAGAAAACGCCACCAAACTCATAAGCATTTATCAAGATCACCGTGAAGAAACATTGTACGAGTATAGAACGATGGGGATGTTAGCTGTCCCAATTAATGTTGAGCGCAAAAATTTTCGAAATTCATTCGTTGGGATATTTGATTTTTTGTGTGAGTTTCCTCAGTTTGGGGCTGAGGGCAATCAAATTGTTTTTTACCTCAGAGATAAAAAATCCAGAGAAACAGCGGTATATTTTAAAAAAGCCGGTTTGACTCCAGATGAGTATAAGAATTATTTCCTGCGAAAGTTATCACAATTACTATTTGGAACACTCAGAAGTTACCTGTATCATGAAGAGCCGCAATTTACAATGGCAGGTACACGAATAAAACGGCCTGAGGAAGAAATCCTACATCAGGAAGATATCGCTTGTGCTGAGGTTCTTTCTTTCTGTACATTTGATTACCCGAGCAGTGATAGTACATCACTTGTAAAAATCATATGGGGTTCCACACCAGAAGCAGCGATCTCTGCAGCAATTGCTTTTTTTAGAAAAAGCACCTATGTGTATAGTGGAAAAGGTTTATATGACCAATATCTAAACTGTGTTGAACAGTTGTTCTCCAGTCTGTATGAGCTCGATGCACAGTATTTTACCGCATTGTACAAGGTCAGCTTGCCAATTCGGTCCGAATTCCGGAATGTTATCGAATCTTTTGGAAATTGCGTCATGTACGGAGATGAGGGTGCCCATTGGGCAGACAGCATAATTTCAGATTTTGAATGGTTCTCTGCTGGGCAGCAGCAAATGTCACTTATGTTTTCCGGGCTATATCAGCGGCTTAAGCATGAATATGGTACCGAGAAAAATGAGGACTTGATTTTGATGCTGGATGAACCCGAAACACATATGCACCCCGAGGCAGGACGGCATTTTATCGAGGCTCTTGATTGTGCTTTGATGCATTTTCAATCTGCGGGGCTATTTAGACATTGTCAGATTATATTGGCTACTCATTCTCCTTTTCTAATTCAATCGCTTAGCGATTACACAGCAAATATTGCTTTAACGGAAAGTTACCAAGGCCGGATTACAATCTGCGATTTTCAGAATTTGCAGCACTTACACCTTCCTGGGTGGCCCAACTATTCTTTTAACCTGGTTATGTATTATGTTTTTCATGTTCCAACAACTGAACTACATGATGAGCTTTATGGTTATTTGCAGGTAGCGAGGAATTGCCCATACGAAGATGATTTGGACAAGTGGTTCTTGAACAATACGCCAATAGAACTGACAAAGTCCTGGATTCCTGTAATTCGCGGAAAAGAAAGAGATCCTATGGCTGTGACGCTTCAGCGATATATCAGAAATTTTATCCATCACCCAGAGAACACCAAGAACCAGAAGTACACGCCTGCCGAGCTTAAGCGCTCAATAGAAGAGATGCTTTCATGCCTGGCATATTGAAGTAGAGTGTTTGAAAGCACAGCGCAAGACGGAAAGCACAAATGCCCAAGGGACATGGTTTTGTCCCTTGGGCATCGTTTCTTTTAACCCACCCTCTCGAACGGTATCACCTTGCACCGGCTCTCCTCCGTCGGATCAGGCGGCTCAGGTTCCGGTTTAGCCGTGGCCGTTTCCATGAAGCCGCCGATCTTTTCCGCCGCACCTCTCTGCATATCGTTGGTGATGTGCGTATAGGTGTCCAAGGTGAACCCGGCGCTGTAGTGGCCCAGCATGCTGGACAGGGTCTTTACATCCACGCCGCTGGAGAGGGCCATAGTAGCGAAAGTATGGCGCAGATCATGGAAGCGAACATGCTCCTCGATGCCCGCCTTCGCCAGCAGCTTCCGGTTAATCCTGGACACCGCATCTGGGCTCCAGTAGCCACCGGTGCGGGGCGACGGGAACAGGATGGGGCTGTCCGGGTGCTGTTCATGCTCCCGTACCAGCAAGGCCACCGCCTGCTGGGACAGCGCCACCTTGCGGACGGAGTTCTTGGTTTTTGGCTCTGTCACCACCAGCTCCCCGTCGATGCGGGTGACCTGCTTGCTCACCGAGAGGATGCGGTCCTTCACATTCAAATCGTCCCACCGGAGTGCCAGCAGTTCCCCTCGCCGCAGGCCGCTGGATAGTTCCAGAAAGAACATGGGCAGGACGCCGTACTTCTCCGCCTCGCTGAGATATACCCCCAGCTTCTCCGGCGGGATGATGGTCATCTCCTTTTTCTCCTTAGGCGGAATGCGGCAGTTGTCGCAGGGATTGTATGGAATGATCCGCTCCTTGACCGCCTGTTTCAGCGCTGAGGACAGCACCATATGGATACGACGAACCGTGCTTCCGGACAATTCTGTGTTGGTCTGCTTCTCGAAGCGCTGCACTCGCCCTTTGGTTTTGGAATCGTTATACATCTTCTGAATCTGAATGGAGGTGAGCCGCTTGAGCTTTACTCCTCCGACGGCGGGTACGATGTGGTTTTCGATCATGTTCTCATAGGTCTTTGCGGTGTTGGGGCGGATCACAGGCTTGCTGTAGGTTTCAAACCATAGCCGGCACCACTCCGCCACAGTATAGTCCTCGTTGTGGTTCACCGGGATACCCCGGTTGTCCCGGATGGCCCGGTCCAACTTCTCCTTGCACTCAGCCCGTGTTTTCGCGGATACGCTTTTTTGAATGGCACGGCCGGTGCTGGGGTCGATGCCCTGGGTGTATCGGCCCTCCCAGCGGCCGTTGGGCTTTCTGCGGATGCTGCCCTCGCCGTTTGCTCGTTTCTTTGCCATTAATCATCCCTCCTTGGCAACACAAACAAATACCACAGAATCTTTGAAATAGCCACTAAAATATTTCCGTCTTTTTGGCCGCCTGCTCGTCGATCCACGCCATGAACTTGTCGCGGGGGACGATGATCCGGCTGCCCAAGGTGATAGTGGGGAAATCCTGCCGGTGGGCAACCTCGTAGGCGTGGGCCAGTCCAATGCCCAGCACATCGGCCACATCCTGCACGGTCAGCATCAGAGGGAGTTCATTGAAAGAGTTGTACTTGGATCGTTTCATCGGATTCCTTTCTACCCTTCTCGCGGAAGGGGTTTTATTCTTTGTTTTGCGGCTCATATTCTGCGCCGCTTACATAGTCATTTCAGGCCACTGCTCCTCATGGTCATCCGGCTTGTGGCCCATCGCAATCTTCTTCTCCTGGATCTTCCGCCTGAGTTTCCGATCCACCTGCTGGCCCATTGGGACGGCGGGCGGCACAGAGTTGTCTTGGAAGATCCGGCTCATGTGGTAGAGCAACTGAGTGACCGCCAGCATCACAGAGGGCGGGCGGAAATTGTTCCTTTGCTCCAAAAAGAACTGAGCATACTGATTTCCCTGGACCGCCGAACGGCTGAACCACATCATTGCCTGTGCCTGATCCCGTGGGAGCCCCTGTCCCATTAGGTACAGCTTGCCCAGCATGTACTGGGCGTACTGGTTTCCCGCCTCCGCCGATTTGGTGAACCAATCCGCCGCTTTGGTGGTGTCCTTGTTGACAGCGTTTCCCTCCAGATACTCTTTGCCCAGACGGTAGGCTGCGAAGTGGCTTCCGTTTTCCGCCGCCTGTTTTAGCCAGCGGATGCCCTCGTCCGGGTCCCGCACCTCCCAATCGTCAGAGAGAAGCAGCTTGCCAAGGGCGTACTGTGCTTCCGGAAGGCCCTGTTTAGCTGCCTGAGTGAGCCAGTGTTTGGCCTTGCGGTTGTCCGGGATCAGCAGAGGGCCGTCCCGGTAGAGTTGTCCCATTCGGTATTGCGCATAGGCGTCGCCTCGCTCCGCCACCTGCTCCAGCTTCTCCACCGCCCGGTCACGGTAGTCCAGAGAAATGTCCTCGTTCCGAATGATTCGCCACAGTTCTCGGCAGGCATGGGATTCATCCCGCGCCTGTTCCGGCTCGTCGTGCTCAGCCAAGTCATCATCCTCGAAGGAGATCGCACCCAGACGGATGCGCTCCGCTTCCTGGATGACAGCGTTTTTGATCTGCCGGAACTCTTTCTCCTGGGACAGCTTTTTCCGTTCTCTGGGTTTGTCGTGGTAGTAACTCTCCACCTCGCCCTGGAGTCTGCACCACTGGTCGTAGCACGCACGAACCACTGGCAGCTCCTCCAGCTTGTCCACTACCTCATCCACCGTTTTCTTTACGGACTTGGGAAGGTAGCCATAGGATTTTTTGCCCTTGACTGCTTCCAGTTGTTCGGCCAGTTGCTCCATCTTCTGCTCAATCTCAGGAGCCGTGCAGATACTTTGCGCTATCTCCTGAGTGAGCTGCCGGATCGTGCGACGGGCCTCCCGCACCAGCTCATCCCTCGACTGTGATTTCTGTTCGTAGGTGTGGAGCATCTCCTGTTTGAAGATCTGATTGGTGAGCGTGGATTTGATATTGCGGATGCCGTCCCGCGTGAGATATGCTTCTCCCGGCTGTGTCGACCATGCCATCATGTGGACATGGGGATGCTTGCCCTCATCGTGGAAGGCGGCATACCAGCGGAAGTGATTTGGTTGGATGTTCATAGCGGCAGCGACTTCATTGCGATTTGCTCGGAGCAGGTTTCGCCATGCTTTGGCATTGTCATATCCAAGACGCACAGCGTCCTCACGCTTCAGTGAGAGGATATGCGTCCACACATTCCCGTTGTACTGATCCAGTTCCTGCATGGTCTGCTCCAAGTCCACAGCATCTTCATCACCAAAGAGCCCGTGGTCACCAAGCCGCTCCGCGCGAGGCCGGGTGGCAATGTACTTCATGTAGCCATCTGACTGCTGCACTTGAGACCAGTTTTCCTCCAGTGCTCTGGTGATAAAGACAGAGGCATTGGCCTTGGTGGGCTTGTCTTTGTAATCGGAATACTCGCCCAGCTCCCTGGCCTCCGGAAAATCCTTGGTCAGTTTGGAGATGAGCTGCTCCTGCTTTCGAGTGGGCGGACGGTCATCTGTGAGGATCTCAACCCGTTCCCGTGTGCCGATGTACCTCAGATAGCCACTGACCGAACTGCCGCCTCCGCACTTGAGATAAGGGCTCTTCACAATCAATCCTGCCACTCATCGTCCTCCTCCCAAGCATCACGCACCCGTTGCTCCAGCGAGATGCGGCCATTGGTTTTCCGTACATTTTGAACGCTCTCCGCCCGCCGCCGGCGCAGATCCTCGCCGCTGAACTGATACGCGTCGGCGAGGATACCGGCCACCATGTCCTGCTCCACCGCCTGCCGGAAGGCGATGGAGGACAGCCGCTCCTCCAGCTGTCCCATCCTTCCGTCCAGATAGGACTTGATGGAGGTGGGGAGAAACAGTCCGGCGCTGTTGGCACTGAGGTAGTCCAGATAAAAGTCCACCGCCCGCTCAATGAAGGCGGTGATGCTCCGGCTCCCGTCCTCCTGATACCGGCGCTCCAGGATGGCCTTTTTTTCCGGTGAGAGGTAGAGGGGAAATTTTTCTTTTTTGCTCATAATGTTCTCCTTTCCGGGGGTTGACCCCTGTTTTTTCCTTGTGGCAGTAGGCTTTCGGGGATTGTGACCGCAGAGATGATATCACGGCCCGGATTTTGACCCCATTTCCAATCCCCGCAAAAGCCCCCGCAACTGCCCGCACTGCGGGCAGAGGTGCTTCTGACGGGGGCACTTGCGACCACGTCGTTTATCCTGCATTTTCTTTCGTCCTTCAGATTTCCTCCGAAAGCGGGC
>JABLTQ010123534.1_pt1 | contig 22561 bp, 17 predicted proteins | sample 7160101 | NCBI WGS metagenome assembly JABLTQ01 (sample SAMN14651228, study PRJNA627086) | human gut metagenome | isolation source: feces | host: Homo sapiens
GACCGTCCCTCTGAGTCCCGGAAGAGCGGCACCTGCAATATTTTGACTGGCAGCGGGCAACACCCGATTCACTCTGCCATAACATCCTATGCGGTGCGGCTGCAAAATATTACAGCGCTGCGCCGCAGCTATTATGATGAATGCATAGCTTAAAGCGGCAAGCCCGCAAAGAAAAGACAAGCTCATATCTACACAAGTATACAAGAAAGAACATAACACACGCCGTCACGAAAAGCCGATATCTCGAAAATGCGCACCGATGCGAGAAAGTATAGAATAAATGAACAAGCCTTCAACAGAGAAAATAGTAATAAACGGCGGCTGCGCCGCAGAATGCCGCAGCTACGCTCGCGAGCACTTCGGCGACGCATATGCCGTCGTATGCGACGGAAACACCGAGCCTATCGCACGCAGAGCTTTTCCGGGCGACGAGCTGATAGTATTTCCGGCGGGAAGCCATGCTACCGAGCAGGCGGCAGACGACTGCATATCGCGCATAAAGAGCGACGAACTGTGTGGACTGATAGCCTGCGGCTCCGGCTCAGTGCACGACATCGCGCGCTACTCCGCACACGACAGAAAGATACCGTTCGTTTCCTTTCCGACCGCGGCGAGTGTAGACGGCTTTGCTTCCGGTGTCGCTGCAATGACATGGCACGGCAGAAAGGTAACATTTCCGTCCGCGCCGCCGATCGCGCTGTTTGCCGACGACGATGTATATTCCTCCGCGCTGCGCGAGCTGCTCGCCTCCGGCGTGGGCGATATCGTAGGAAAATATGTCTCCATCTTCGACTGGATATTTACATCGCTGCTTACAAGCGAGACGGTAGAGGACGATATATACAAGTTGGAAAATGAGTCACTCGAAACGGTGATGCACTGCGATATCTCATCTCCCGATTATCCGCACGGTGTCATGGACTGTCTCGTAAAATCCGGAATAGCCATACAGCTCAAGGACAGCAGCCGCCCCGCCTCAGGTGCGGAGCATCATCTGTCCCACCTGTGGGAGATGGGCTGCATAGGAACACCGAAGCACGCCTACCACGGCGAGCAGGTCGGAGTCTCCACCCTATTCGTGCTCGACCGCTACAAGAGAAATCCCCGCCCGCAGCTGCGCCCTAAGCCGCTCGACCGAGAGCTGCTTCGCCCGACATTCGGCACTCTCACCGACGGCATTATCGAGGAGAATACTCCCGACAGTCTTGCCGAGATAACGCAGTCGGCACTTGATGCAAATGCAGACCGCATCGCAGAGCTGATAAAGGCACTTCCCGACCCGGAGGAGATACGCGAATATCTGCTCTCGGTAGGCGCAAAAACCACGCTCACCGAGCTCGGACTGCCGGACAACACAGAATTTATACAGCGCAGCCTCGACTGGGCGCCGTACGTCCGCCGCAGGCTCACATATCTCAAGGTAATCTGATTTCAGCATTATCCTTGTCCCGCGCCAAGCGCTGCAGCGCTTACGCGAACTGCGCTCAAATCCGACACATCGAAGCTGCATCGCTCATGTCGGTAATATCGCAGCGCAAATATCGCAAATATCGATGAAGCTTTGATACGGCTTCGACAATAAATCAACCGTCAAACAATGAGAGGCACTGAAAATGATAAAGGTACTGCATACAGCCGATATACATCTCGATGTACCCTTTAAAATAGCAAATGTTGCAAAAGCTCAGACACGCAGAAGCGAGCTGCGCGGCGCACTGTCCTCGCTCTTTACCTACGCGCGGCTCGAGCACTTTGATCTAATGCTCATAGCAGGGGATATGTTCGACCGCGAATTTGTAACGCCGGACACAGTAGCGCTCGTGCTGCGCGAAATGGCGGCATGCTCGGATTGCAGGATAATTATCGCTCCCGGAAATCACGACCCGTACACCCCCGGCAGCGTTTGGGCAAAGACGGAATTTCCGAGCAACGTCTATATCTTCCGTTCCTCGGAGCTTGAAAAGCTGTCGCTTGACGATATCGGAGTTGATGTGTACGGATACGCCTTTACGGCACCGTACATGGATTCCTGCCCTTTTTCCGAACCTCCGTCGCTTGATCCGTCGCGCATAAACATCCTCTGCGGTCACGGCTGCCTGGGCGGCAGCTCGCGCCATTGTCCCATAACTGCCGAGGATATATCCGGCAGCGGCTTTGACTATATAGCGCTCGGACATATCCACAACAGCGACGGGATAAAACGCACCGGCAGAACATGGTACGGCTATCCCGGGGCGCTCGAGGGACATGATTTCGGCGAGCCGGGCTTCGGCGGTGCGATAGTCGCGACTATGCAAAAAGCCGGCGGTGTATTCGACTGCGACGCGAGAGGCAGGCGCTTCTCCCGCCGCCGCTTTGAGACGCTGACGGTAGATACAAGCACCGTACGCTCGGATACCGACCTGCTCGCGCTGATAGACGGCGAGATAGCCGCACACGGCTACGGTGAGGAAACACAACTGAGACTCGTACTGACCGGATTTCTATCGAGCGCAGTAGCGCTGAGCGAGAGTGCGATACTCGATCACATATCTCCGTCTCTGTTCTATGCAGAGCTTGTCATGAATACAGAGCCGCTGCCCGAGGGCGACGGTCTCGATCTCGACCCGACCGTTCGCGGTGCTTTCTACAACTCGCTGCGCCCCGAGCTCGAATCGGACGATCCGGAGCTGCGCAGAACAGCCTCCGATGCATTGCGCTACGGTCTGTCGGCGCTGCGCGGCGATAGCATTCTATAAATACAGTACGCCGTGATTTTGACGGAGCAATCCTTTTTAAGGAATTTCATTCAAAAGCACAGCCAAGCCCCTGAATGAAAAAGCGCATACCGTCTCGAAGCATTGATCGCATCCGGCACAAGCAGGAATCGACACATAGATTCCAAACATAGATTTCGGGGCGTACCTCGAGGCAATGCAAAGCAGACCTCCGTATTTTCCGATAAATATGAACGCCGAAGAAAGGTAATATAATGCCGCTGAAATACAAATACATTTTTCTTGACGCTGACGAAACGCTCTTTGATTTCGACACCAGCGAGTACAACGCATTCCGCGAAACAACGCTCAGCTACGGTTATCCGTTTACGGATGAGTTGTACGACGAATATCATCTTGTCAACAAAAGCCTATGGGAGGAGTTTGAGCTCGGCAAGGTCACAAAGGCATTTCTCACCGTCGAGCGTTTCCGCCGCGTAATAGATGCGCACGGAATAGCCGCCGACCCGGAGGAGTTTTCAAGGTGCTACAAGGAGGCGCTCGCGAACCAGTGCATCCTTCTGCCGGGTGCAGAAGAATTTTGCCGCACGCTTGCCCCTGAGGCTGAGCTTTATATCCTGACGAACGGTATTACAATGATACAGACAAGGCGGTTCGAGCGCTCCTCCATCCGTGAGCTCATCAAAGGGCTGTTCATATCGGAGCAGGTAGGAACGCCGAAGCCGAACAAGGAATTTTTCGATGCTGTTTTTGCATCCCTACCAGACTTTGACAAGAGCAAGGCGGTAATGATAGGCGACTCGCTCTCGAGCGACATTCGCGGCGGAATAAACGCCGGAATAACCACCATATGGTACAATCCGCACCTGAAGCGTAACGATCTCGGCGTTTGTCCCGACTACACCGCGACGAGCTATGAACAGGTACTGCGCATCCTGCACAGTGAAACGGGCAGAGTGCCGCCGCATGTATCGGTATAAGCAAAGCATAACGCCAATAAACCGGGCTGAGACTAAAGGAGTATCACCTGAATATGATCATCAGAGAACTGCACATAGATTCCTTTGAGGGGCTGAGCAGCCGCACATTTCCGCTCGCGGACGGTATAAACGTAATCTGCGGTCCGAACGAATCCGGAAAATCGTCGCTTGCCGACTTTATATTTTTTATGTTCTACGGCGTTGTCTCCCGCACGGATGCACAGCATTTTCCGTCGCTCGAGACAGGAAGAGCCGCAGGCTCGCTGCTTGCGGAGCTGAGCGACGACGAGAGAGCAAGAATCGCCACTCCGCTGCCGCATCTGATACGCATCGAACGCGAATACATCCATCGCCGCCGCGACAGCGTACGAGTTTTCGACGGCGAGACCTATGCCGAGCTGAGTCTGCCGCGCAGCCCGGGAGAGACTGTATTCGGTATCAGCGCTACCGTCATGCGCTCCACCTCGTATGTCAGTCAGATAGGCGGACACTGCGTAGACGGCAAGGATCTCGGCAGCGCGGTTGAGAATATAATGTTCTCTGCCGACGAGAGCATTGACATATCCAAGGCGCTTTCGCGCCTCGATGCCGCACGAGCGGTACTGCGCCACAAGAACGGCGGAGGCGGTCTTATCCCGACGCTGCAGAGCGAGCACGACAAGCTGATGCTTGAGCGAAGCCGCGCCGAGGAAAGCGCGAATCAGATAGCAAAGCTTGAGAACGAGCTCGGCGTATGTGAAGAAAAATGCCATGCCTCGGACGAGCGCGTAGAGCGCGCTCGGGGACGCGTCGAATACTGTGAGCTTCAGGCTTCTCTGCTCGGCGCCTCGAGCGCCGACAGTCTGCGCGAGCGCATCGCTGCTCTTGAGGAGGAAGCAGAACACACAAGGGACGATGCAACCGTCAACGGTTTCTACCCCGATGAGGAATATATCCGCAGTCTGCGCGGCCTCGACGACAGAGTAAGCGAGCTTCGCCGCAGCATGAGCGCATCGGTACTCCGACATGACGGCACCGAAACACGCACCGACATTCCACGCACCCGTGCGGGTGCGTCGGCGGGCGGCAGGCGCTCAAGCACCGAGACTCCGGAGCTGAGACAGCTGCGTGAAGCCGTACGCAATGCCGGAGGCGCCGAGCAGCTCGAGCACCGCATTGAGAGCAGCTTTACAAGAAAAAGAATATATTTCATCACCTCGCTGATACTGCTTGCCGTATTTGCTTTCGGTGTTTTCTGCACGGCATATCTTGCCTCGCAGTCCGGGCTCTCAAAGCTGACGCTCGCCGCAGCCGGAGTATCGCTGTGCGCGATGATAGTTGCGGCGGTCACGATTGGCGCGCGCAGAAGGGCAATATCCGAATATTATTCCCTGCTTATGTCTACCGGTGCGGTCGATATGCTCGACCTGTACCGTATGCTCGATGAACTTGACCGCAGCAACGGATATGCGGATGACGACGGTATAGAGGACGACGAGGATAATGCAGACGGCGCATACGGCGGCTATGATTCGGAGGACGGATACGTGCCAGGCGGAGACTATGACGCGAATGACGGTACGGATACGGACAGCGTGTACGGCTCCGGCAGCTTTGACAGTCGTGGACAATTTATCGCCTCCAACACCGATACCGAGACCGAGCTGTATAAACTTGAGGAACAGCTGAACGCACGGCTTGCCGAATGGGGTAAGAGCAGCCTCTCCGATGCTATGAGCGCATATTCAAAGCTGAATATCCGCCTGGGTGAGATTGAATCCGAGCGCAGGCATTGCACAGAGCTGCTTGATGCAAGCGGAGACGACGGAGACGGAGAGCTTCGCGCGCGGCAGCTGCAGCGTATAGATCAGCTCGCGCCGTTCATCCGTCCGGATATCGCGGCGGGTATCTGTGACAGCGAGCTTCCGCCTTCAGAGCGCAGACGCGCAGCGGAACGCTACGGCAGAGATGCAAAGAAGGAGCTTGAATTCGAGCTGTCCGCACGCGCATCACTCGACGAGCGCCGCCATATGCTGCGCCTCAGCCTTGCTGAGCTTCGCGCCGCCTCGCTTCCGCTCGCGGAGATAGCGGAGCGGCTGTGCGAGAACGATGCGCGGCTTGCCGAGGCCGAGCGCCGCTATAACGGTATCATGCTTGCACTTGAACGTCTCGGAGGTGCCGGAAACGCTATTCACGGCATGCTCGCGCCCGAGCTTACCGAACGCGTCAGCTCGATAACACATGCACTGACCGACGGCAGATATGACCGTGTAGGCATCGACAGCGACTTTACAATGCATTTTTCACTCGCCTCCGGCTCAAGGACGGTTGACGACGGCTATCTCAGCGGCGGAACAAAGGACGCGGCATACATCGCACTGCGCCTGGCGCTAACGGAGCAGCTCTGCCGCTGTGCAAGCCCTGTTATGATATTCGACGAGAGCTTCTGCCGCATAGACGACGATCGTCTCGTTTCGCTGCTCGGGGAGCTTGAGCGCTCCTGCGGAGATCAGACACTGATACTCTCGAGCAACGACCGAGAGACCAAGGCGCTCGGAAAGCTCGGCTGCGGTTACAGTGCGGCAATGCTTTAACGCATCGGGTATTACTATTGTTTATACCGAGCGTCCGATATATCATCCGCTTATATTTAAAGCACACACATGAAGCATACGGAGCAATGTATATATTACGTCCCGAGTAAATGTCAGCCACGTATATATGAATAGTATCCGTACCGAAAACAAGAATACTAAAGGAGAAGCAGCCGAGCGCTGATAACCGATGAAGCTATTTAAAAAGAAAGCAAAAGAGACCGCACCGACTCAGCGCCCCTTTGTCCCTACCGATATCGCACTCGGTCTCGGAGAGGATGAGGCGGCGCAGAGAGCTGCTGCGGGAGATATTAATACGCCGGTAAAATCTCCGGTAAAGTCGGTAAAGCAGATAATTCTGTCGAATATCTTTACCTACTTTAATATGATATTTATCATCATCGGCATAGCGCTGATAGCCTGCCGATCCTTTAACCATCTTATGTTTCTTTGCGTTATAGCCAGCAATACCGCCATCGGTATAATTCAGGAAATACGCAGCAAAAAGACACTCGAAAAGCTGACGCTTCTGACCTCGCCGACCGCGACCGTTCGCCGCTCCGGCAGGGATATGAAGATAGATACGGTCGAGCTCGTCCGCGACGATCTGATAACCCTCGGAGCGGGAGATCAGATACCCGCAGATGCGGTAGTGCGCGACGGCGGTATATCGGTAAACGAATCGCTCGTTACCGGAGAGTCGGACGAGATACTGAAAAAGCCGGGCGATGAGCTGCTCTCAGGCAGCTTTGTCGTCAGCGGCAGCTGTCTATGTCAGCTGACACGTGTAGGGCGTGAATCGTTTGCCTCCGGCATCACACTTGCCGCAAAAAAATCAAAGCGCAGCGGAAGATCAAGTGGCATGATGCGTTCACTCACATTGCTGCTCTATGTCATAGGAGCGGCTATAATCCCGATGGCTGCACTTCTCATTGCGCGGCAGCACAATGCCCTCGGAATGAGCTGGACAGACTCCATCGTCAGCACTGCGGCAGCTATACTCGGAATGATACCCGACGGGTTGTATCTGCTCGTTTCGATAGCACTCGCCGTCAGCGTTATTCGTCTGTCGAAGAAGAGAACGCTCGTGCATGAGCTGAAGTCGATAGAGACGCTCGCGCGCACCGACGTTATCTGCGTCGACAAGACCGGAACGATAACCGACGACGCAATGACCGTTACGGGAATGAAGCCCGTCCCCGGCGCACCGCAGATGAGCGAGGAATTCGCCTGCACCCTGCTCTCCGATTACGCTGCCGCTCTCGGCGGTGAAAACGCGACAATGCGCGCGATAGCCGAATGCTTTAAGACCCCGACAAATCGTACCGCCGTGGCGACACTCCCCTTTTCATCCAAGAATAAATACGGCGGCGCAGCATTCGACGACGGACAGACCTATCTGCTCGGCGCGCCCGAATTCATCCTCGGCGAGCGCATGGCGCAGTACGAAACATTTTTCCGCTCGCTCGCAGAGACCGGCAGCCGTGTGCTTCTGCTTGCCCGCGCTGCAGGAAACGGCTTTGATACATCAGGCGCAGAGCCGCTGCTCGCACTAATGCTGCTCAATCGCATACGTGAGAATGCTCCCGCGACCTTCCGCTACTTTGCCGAGCAGGGAGTCGCGATAAAGGTTATATCCGGCGACAGCCCGGTGACAGCCTCGGCTGCCGCAAGAGAGGCAGGCATTGAGGGCAGCGAGAAATATCTCGATGTCAGCTCGATCGCAACGGATGAGCAGCTCGCCGGCATGTGTGAGGATTACACCGTTTTCGGCAGAGTTACGCCGGAGCGCAAGCGCGTAATAATCAAGGCGCTTAAAAAGGCGGGGCATACCGTAGCTATGACCGGGGACGGCGTAAACGATGTTCTCGCGCTCAAGGAAGCCAATTGCAGCATTGCAATGGCCTCAGGCAGCGAGGTCACTCGTCAGGTCTCCGAGCTTGTGCTGCTCGACTCCGATTTTGCCGCTATGCCTGCGGTCGTGACTGAAGGCAGACGCGTTATCAATAACATTGAGCGCAGCGCCTCGCTCTTCCTCGTCAAGAACATATTCTCTTTCTTTATCGCATGGATAACCATAATCTTTTCTCTGCGTTACCCGGTCACGCCGGCACAGCTGACGCTCGTAAATATGTTGACCATCGGAATACCGTCATTTGTACTCGCGCTCGAGCCGAACACAAGCCTTGTCAAGGGCAAATTCCTGCGTAATGTTCTCTCAAGCGCTGCGCCGGCAGCCATTACAGATATAGTGGTACTGTTCCTTACCATGCTGTTTACGCACATATTCAAGATACCCGCAGCCGAAACCTCGACCGTCGCCGCGACACTCGTAGCGCTCGTCGGCTTTATGATGCTGTTCCGCGTCTGTCGCCCGTTCGACGCGATAAGGCGGGTGTTATTTATCGGAATGCTGCTGCTCTTTGCGGTAGGTATTTTCTTCTTCTCTGCTCTGTTCTCAATGTCGCCGCTCAGCAGCGAAAGCCTGCTCGTACTCGTCGTTCTTACGCTCATAGCATTCCCCGTTTTCTACTTTATTTCGCTCGCTTTTGATCGACTCCCCGATGCGATACGCGCAAAGCTGAAAAAAGCGGAGAAAAGCGAATATTTCAACTGATACGGAAATGATGCGTTAATTCAAAGCCGTTCTCGCCGATATCTCATCGCACAAAAGTAAAAGTCATCCAAGTATAGGAATACCGTTATGCACAGAAAGCTAATATATCAAAGCATTCTCAATACTACCGAGCCTCGCCGTCTCCTTCCGGCGGAAGTAACGCTTGATCTACGCCTCGATACAATGCTGTCCGGCAGAGCATCCGAGGTGGTTCGCCGCCCCGCATCGCCGCAGGATCTGCCGCTTAGGCAGGAGCTTATCGGACACTGCTCGGATGGCTATCTGTCCGAGCTGCTCGTTGCGCAAGCGCTGCTCGGTCGAATAGAACGACTGTATCAGCGCCTCGACACGACAGAGTGCGAGGATGAGCTGAACGCTCTCAGCGTCTGCATATTCAAGGCGGAGCTTGAGTTTCTCCGACTCGGAGCCGAGCTGAATAGAGCGAGCGCGGCAAACAACGCTGCGGGTGAGGCATATAACGGTACAGTCGGTCAAACCGGGCACACCGGTTCGGTTCTGCTCGACCGCTTTTCCGCGCACTGCACAGAGCTGCTCGGCTTTTCGGAATATACCGACATTGCAAACGAGCTTAAGAAACTCGATCATGGTGCGGACGCGGTTTACCGCTGCGACGTGACCGCGAACACTGCATACATCTCCCACTCGAGCGGAGAGCAGACGGATATATTCTCGAGACTTCGCACTCTTGCGTCGGGGCTCGGCATTGAGGTCGACTCTGTGGGCGAGAGGAGCTATCCGCCGCTCGGCGAGGGCTTCATCTCGACCTTTGCCCTGCTCGACCGCGAGTGCTACGCGGGATTTGAGCGCTTTGCGGAACGGCACAGGGCGGAGCTTGACCGCAGTATACTCGAATACATTCCCGAGCTTGATTTTCTCATCTCGATAAGCTCGCTGATGTCTCGCGTCCGCAGTGCCGGAATACCGCTCTGCATGCCGAGCTTTTCAGAGAGCGGCGGTATCTCCGCCGACTCCGCATATGACATTACCCTGCTTGAAAAGCAGGATGGAGGTATCATTCCGAACGATATAGAATTTACCGAGCGCGAGCGCATCTTCTACCTTACCGGCGCAAACGGCGGAGGCAAAACAACATATCTGCGCACCGTCGGAAATCTCGTACTGCTCGCGCTCTCGGGTGCGCCGGTCCCCTCACGCAGTGCGACCGTTCCGATGCTCGGCGCGGTATACACGCATTTTCCGCGAGATGAGCGCTTCGGGGGCGGCGGACGCTTTTCCGACGAAGAGGCGCGCGCCGACGAGATAGCGAAAAATGCGGATGCGGAATCGCTCGTTCTTCTCAATGAGACCTATTCAACCACCGGTGAGGAAAAGGCAAAGCACTGCACCGCCTCCCTTGCGCACACGTTGCTCGAGCGCGGCTGCTACTGTATATATGTAACGCACCAGAAGCCCGAAGACACTGAAATCCCGGTGCTCGGAGTCGTACTTGCGGAGGACGGCGAAAGCCGCACCTACAAGATACGTCGCACGGACGGCGGCGGAAGCTCACACGCCCTCGATATACTGAAAAAATACCGTCTCGACCGTAATTCTCTTGCTGAAAGGTTCGTAAAAAAGTGAAGATCAGCCTTTTATATAAGGATGTAAATATAAAGCCGCAGCCGATGGCAGGCGCGGAGCAGACAATTTACGATCTGTCTCTCGACCGTCTTATAGCCCGACTGTGCACCGGTGAGGGACGCGCGGACGCACTGCTCAGAGCGCTGAAAATGCCGCTTGCCTCCTCCGAGGATATAATATATCGGCAGCAGATATTGCAGGATCTCGATGCCGACCGCGAGCTGCTGCACTCGCTGTCAACACTGCTGACCCGCTATGATAAAATAAAGAGCGACTGGGTCGAGCTGCGCTCGGGTGTCGCGCACATCGCCTCCGCAGGAGCTGATGCAAGACTCGAGTGTGCATGTGCCTCGCTTAAAATAACCGCAGTGTTTCCCCGTTCGCTCGCATCGTTTTTCGGCGGCACAGCCGAGCTGCTCGACCGCGCAGGCGTACACAGCGAGGGTCTGATCGAACTGCGAGAGCTGTGCGAATCGCTTGTCGAAGACAGCTCCCTCGGCGAGATAGTGGAAATCTCTGACTCATTCCGCTACGGTGAACCGTCGGAGCGCAGCTATTGCGCCGATATTACGGTAACACCGGAGCTTGAGGTAGGACTGTGCGGCATCATCTCAAGCGAAGTAAGCGACAATGAGCGAGAGCGTGAGGCGGAGCGTAAAAAATATCAAAAGCGCCTGCGCGAGCTTGATACTCTGCGGGCGCAAAAGCTGAATATAGACGAGAAGAGCGGTGCACTGAAAAAGCTGTTCGGTTCGCTCTTTCCGGTACGTGCGGAAAACGGCACGACTGACGGTAACGGTGCTTCCGCCAAGCCGACAGATACAGATTTAAAAGGACACACTGGCACAAAAGCGCGCACCGACACAAAAGAACGCACTCTACCCCTCCCCGGCAGCGCAAGAGAGGACATTTCGGCACTGCTCGCCGCGGCTACCGAGGACATTGACCGCGCACTGACCGCAGTTACCGACAGCATCTATTCGATGCTGCACGGACTCGGTACAGAGCTTCGATTTTATGAGGGTGCGCTTGCGCTGATGGATTCGGTGCGGGCAGGCTCTCTTCCGCTCGTCTATCCGGATATCACAGAAAGCGACTGCCGGTACTCGGCACTGAGAGACATATATCTGCTCTGCGAGGGCAAGATCGGCGACGAAATAATCCCGAACGATCTCGACCTCTCCGCAGATACGGACGGTATGATAGTTCGCGGCGGAAACGGAACGGGCAAGACCGTCTTTCTCCGATCGGTCGGTACCGCTCAGCTGCTCGCTCAGGCAGGACTTCCGGTCTGCGCGGGCAGCGCACGCGTGGCGATCCGCAGCGGTGTATATACGCATTTTTCCTCGGCAGAGGAGGACTTCATCGCCGGAGACACGGCAGGCCGCTTTGAAGGCGAGGTACGAGCCGTTTCGGCTATAATAGATGTGCTTACCCCCGGCTCGCTTCTGCTGCTCAACGAGACCTTTCAGACAACATCATATGCGGAGGGTGCCGAGGCAATGGCGGGCATACTCTCGATCCTGCCCGCACTCGGGACAAAGTACATATTCGTTACCCATCTCGGGGCTATCGGAGATATCGGCGGAAGCGGACGCGTAAAGCTGATGAAAACGCTGATAACCGCTCCCGACGGCAGCACCGAGGGAGAAAAGTACGTGCTGTCATGACCATCTGACTGTGGCTTTAATATGTTTATCTATTCTATCAGACTTCCTATTTATTGCAGTCTAATCTTTACTATTCGACGCAGTGTAAAATATACCGCACAGCGCCGTTCACAACACGTCAGTGCAGTTTAGGAGAAGCAGCATTGCAGCAGATTATAAAAGGCACTGCAGCCGACGGAGATACCCCCGCGCCGCAGTGCCCGTCTTTTTTATTAAGGTATTATCGTGTGTTTTATGCTTCGGCATTATATAGCCTCGGTACAAGCTCACTACGCTGCGCCATTTGCCGCGTCAACTCGTGCCGAGTTCGGGCAAAGCTTTCGTCAGTACGTGCGCCATCGCTGCATAGCCCTCTCCGCAAGGATGAACACCGTCGTGCGTTATGCCGTCTCGCATCAGCAGCCCGTCATCCGCAGTGAGCGCCGAATGAAAGTCGATATACTGCGTACCCTTCCGCTCACACAGCTCGCGAATGCCGCGATTTGCACGCAGAACAAGCTCGGCAAAACGATACTTGTCAAACGGCGGGCAAAGGTCGGCGGGCAGCACCGAGCAGAGCGACACCGCCGTTTCCGGGTGCTCCGATGCACGCTCGAGCAGCGCCTCGAGATTGCCGAGCAGCTCTGATATCACCTTATCCTCATCCGCTCCCGGCTTCCGCCACCATAGATCGGGCGCGGTGGTCAGCAGATCGTTTGTGCCCGCCATCACTATCGCGCGGTGCGGGTGCAGCTGAAATACATCCGCCTCGCTGCGCAGCAGCATATATCGGCTCATATCGCCGCCTATGCCGCGATTCACCTTGTATTTATCGGGAGAAAACCACAGATCAAGGTCCCAGTGCTGAAATATCGAATCGCCGAGAAAGACAAAGTCGACCTCGCGTCTGCGGTAAATTATCTGCTCATTCAGTATATCAAACAGCGTTCTGAAATTGTCGGCGGTCGGCGCACTGCCGAATGTTCCGGGGGTTATATAGCTCTCCATGGCAATCCTTTCCGAATGCGCCGCTCACCGAGCCGATCAACGTCTTCTGTGCGGGTCACATCATGAAAATTTCATTTCGAGATGATTATATAGCGGCAGCGGCGACTTGTCAATATTATTTGAAAATCAATGAAATTTTCTATTGAAAACGCCGCTTTCATGTGATATACTTAGCGTATCTGTCGTAAAGGAGTGAGACTGCGAGTGGAAAACATAACCGAGTACAGCTGCGAGGACTGCGAATTTTATGACTATGACGAAGCAGACGATTCGTACGCCTGCCGACTGAGCCTCGACGAGGACGAATACAGCGAAATGCTCTCCTCTCGCAGCGGAAGATGCCGCTATTACCGCGCCTATGACGAATACAAAACGGTACGCAAGCAGATATGACCCATCCGGTCAGACCATCGGCAGCAGCCGGCATACATGCCCCGAAATCACAACGGGGCTATATAGTATATTCGGAGAAAAACATGACTGATAACAGAGACATTTCGGTCGGCGAGATACTCTCCCGCTGCGACCATACCCTGCTCGCTCAGGATGCAACATGGAGCATGATAAAGGAAGCTCTCGATGACGGAATAAAATACGGCGTTGCTTCGGCATGCATCCCGCCATGCTTTGTCGCGCGGGCAAAGGAATATGTCGGAGACAGACTCCCCATATGCACCGTGATCGGCTTTCCTCTCGGCTACTGCGAAACGGAAGCAAAGATCACCGAGGCCAGCGCGGCACTTGCAAACGGTGCGGATGAGCTCGATATGGTAATAAACATCGGCGCGCTCCGCGAGGGCAGACGAGACTACGTACACGACGAGATATCGGCGCTGAAGAATGTGTGCGGCGAGCATATATTAAAGGTGATCATCGAGACCTGCCTTCTGAGTGAGGACGAAAAAAAGCTGATGTGCGAGCTCGTCAGCGAGGCACATGCTGACTTTATAAAGACCTCAACGGGCTTTTCGACCGGCGGCGCGACCCGCGAGGACGTTGCTCTGCTGCGCAAATATGTTGCACCAGAGGTGCGCGTTAAGGCTGCAGGAGGGATTAAAAATCTCGCCGATGCCGCTGACTTTATCCGTCTCGGCGCAGACCGCCTCGGAACGAGCCGCATAGTCCGCGCCGTCAAGTCGGCAAAAAAGAACTCATAAAATTCGATCAGGCGCTCAAGCGCTGATCAAGTATCGGAGATATAGTAATGACCAAAGAGGAAACACTCGCTCTGCTCGACAAGAGCGGGATAAAATACGAACGGTTTGACCACCGCGCAATATTCACCGTCGAGGAGGGTGAGGGGATAGATTTTCCGCACCCCGAGGCTGGAACGAAAAACCTATTTGTACACGACGACAAAAAGCAGCACTTTTATCTGATAACGATATGCGAGCACAAGCGCGTAGATCTCAAGGCGTTTGCCGCCGAAAACGGTCTGAGAAAGCTGTCGTTCGGCTCTGAGGAGGAGCTATGGCGCTATCTTGCTCTACGCCCCGGCTCGGTCTCTCCTCTCGGTCTGCTGTCCGGCAGCGCGGGAGATGTACGCTTTTTCCTCGATTCCGATCTGCGCGACTCGCTCATCGGCGCACACCCATGCGACAATACGTCGACGGTATATATGACCGACTCAGACCTATTCTCGCTGCTTCGCGGCGCGGACATCGAGTATGGCTACGCCGATATTCCGGAGAGAACCTGATATGTTCTTCACTGCCCTGCAAAATGTTCTTATAACCGTCTTTTACGCCGCGCCGGGATTCATCGTCCGTCGAATGGGGAAGATAAATGAGGAGCATATCTCCTCGCTCTCTGCGGTGCTTATCTACATATGCACGCCGTTTCTTGAGATATCCGCCTTTATGCGGCTCGAATATTCGCCGCGCCTGCTCGGCGAGATGGGGCTGTACTTCATCATCAGCCTTCTGCTCCAGGCGCTGTTTATCCTGTTCATGTTTTTCGTACTCGGGCGTGTGCATCACGGGCTGACGACCCGCGAGCGGCTGCTCGGGCTTGCTTCCGCGCTCGGCAATGTCGGCTTCTTCGGTATGCCGATAATGCTCTCCGTCTTTTCCGGCTATCCTGAGGCTGCATGCTTCAGCTCGGTAAACATGCTGACGCTCAATATCCTCGGCTTCACCGTCGGTATATTCGGAATAACGGGAAAGCGCGAATTTCTCTCGCTGCGTCAGGCACTTATCAATCCTAACATGCTCGGCATCGTCATTGCCCTGCCCATCTACATTTTCGGGCTTGCCGACGTCATGCCGCAGCCGCTCGTCGGCGCGATAAATTCGATAGCTGCCATGGCGACCCCGATATGCATGATGATACTCGGTGTCCGTGTGGCTTCGATGAAGCTCGGCAGACTGCTGACTCAGCCTAAAATATACCTGTTTGCACTGATAAAGCTGCTCGGATTTCCGATGTTCTGCTTTTGTCTGCTGTATTTTCTGCCGCTCTCAACCATCGTTAAGTCCACCGCCGTTATTCTCGCCGGCATGCCCTGTGCCGCGATACTGCAAAATTTTGCCGAGATGTACGACGGAGATGCGGAGCTCGCGGCAAATCTGATAACCGTGTCAACGCTGCTGTCGGTACTGACAATACCGCTGCTAACATTCCCTGTATCGCTATTTTGATTTGTGAGGAAGAACTATGTCGATCTATCTTGACAGAAAACGAAATGTTTTCACCCTTCGCACCGCCCACACCGCATACGTCATGCAGATAGTCTGCGACCGCTTTCCGGCGCATCTTTACTACGGAAAGAATAAGTCGGGACTCTCCGAGCTCTCGTATAAGGAGCGCTATATAAACTTCTGCCCGGGCTATGAGCAGTTTGAGAATCATTTTCTCCCCGGTTCTGCGTTCACCGAGTACTCATTCCACGGTCAGGGCGACTACCGCAACACCGCACTAAAGGTAAGAATCCCCGAGCTCGGCACCTGCACTACCGAATTCTTCTTCAAGAGCGCGCGCAAGTTCAAGGGCGCACACAAGATCCCGTCTATGCCGCAGTGCCGCGAGGACGACGAGACCGAAACGCTCGAGCTTACACTCCGCGACGAGCTGTGCGACGCTACGCTCAAGCTCTACTATACGGTATTCCCGTCCTGCGACGTTATAGCTCGTCATGCAGAGCTCATCAACGGCAGAAAGTACGATATCCGCATCGAGCGCATCGGCAGTCTACAGCTCGACCTGCCCGAGGGTCAATATGACTACATCGGTCTCGGCGGCGGCTACTGGCGCGAGCGCGACCCGTACCGTCTCCCCGTAGGCGAGGGCGAGCACTCCATCACGAGCCGCAGAGGCGCTTCGAGCCATTCACGCAACCCCTTCTTTATGGTGCTCGATCACAGCACTACCGAGCAGAAGGGCAACGCCTACGGCTTTAATATCGTTTACAGCGGCAGCCATCGCTCGACCATCATGGGCGACGAGACCACACAGACGCGCATAATTACCTCTCTCGGAGATGAGGACTTCTCATGGCTGCTCGAGAAGGGCGAGTCCTTCTGCACGCCCGAGGCGGTAATGACCTACTCTCCGCACGGCATCGGCGGCGTTTCGCGCAATATGCACGATCTTGTCCGCGACCATATACTCCCCGCAGAGGTCACACCCCGCCGCTCTGTTATCCTTAATTCGTGGGAAGCTTTCTTCTTCGATATCAATGAGGATCTGATGTCCGACTTTGCGCGCGGCGCAAAGGATTGCGGCATGGATACCGTCGTAATGGATGACGGCTGGTTCGGCGCACGTGTCGGCGACCGCGCAGGTCTGGGCGACTGGCACGCAAATCCCGAACGCTTCAAGAACGGTCTGCCCTCGTTTATCCGCAGTATAAAGTCGCTCGGCATCCGTTTCGGTATATGGATTGAGCCCGAGATGGTCAACCGCGACAGCGACCTCTACCGCGCGCATCCCGATTGGGTGCTCGCATATCCCGACAGAATGCGCACCGACGCAAGACATCAGTATATCCTCGACTTTGCAAATCCCGAGGTCGTCGAAAACATCAAGGCACAGCTCGCCGAGACCTTCGATCCCGAGCCGCCGGATTACTTCAAGTGGGATATGAACCGCAATATGACCGACGCATACTCTCATGCACTCCCCCCCGAGAGACAGGATGAGGTCCCGCACCGCTACATGCTCGGTGTTTATGATCTGTATTCATGGCTGCGCGAGCACTTCCCGAACGCAATGCTTGAGAACTGCAGCGGAGGCGGCGGACGCTATGACCTCGGAATGATGAGCTTCTCGCATCAGATATGGGCGAGCGACAATACCAACCCCGAGGACCGCATCAATATTCAATATGCCTCTACGCTCGGCTATCCCGCAGCTACTATGAGCTGCCATGTCGCTAACCATTCCGACTCCGCGCTCAACCCGAGAAAGCTTGAGTTCGGCTACCACGTAGCGCTCGGCGGAGCACTCGGCTATGAGTTTAATGTGCTGCATATGCCGGAGGAGGTAAGAAAATCGCTGCGCGAGCAGATTAAGGAATACCGCGTCTATGAGCCGCTTATCCTTCGCGGCGATCTCTACCGCTTGCTTGTTCCGTCGTCGGGCGCATATGCATACTACTTTGCCGCAAAGGACGGCAGTGCAATCCTGCTCAGCTATATTCAGGCTAAGGGCGACCCTAAGCAGACCGAGCGACGCCTCCGCATCGCCGCAGCCGATAAGAATGCAAGCTACGTATGCACTCAGGACGGTAAGACCTATACGGGCGAGGAGCTGCGCCACGGTATCACCTTGACCGCATGCACGGAGGACGAATACTCCCGCATCTGGCATTTCGTACGTAAGTAATTCCCCGCTCGCTTGCCCGAGACAAGTTAACAAAATAAAAAGCGCTGCCGCAGACGAGATAACCCGTCTGCGGCAGTACTGTTTTATCTTTTCGACTTTTCGATGTTCCGCCTTATAGCTTTACGATGCCCGCTGTATCCGCTGCGGGCTGTTCAGTTGCGCAGGGTGCGTGTTTCGCCCGCAGCCATATCAAGCACCCTGCCGTTGATGCTGACCTCCGAATCGCTCAGCCAGTATACCTCGGCTTCCGATTCCCGATATGCGTTATAAATCAGCTTTCTGCTGAGCCTGCCGACCGAGTATACCTTTATCGTAAATGCGGTTGTCGCACCGCCGTTGTGACGGTAGATATCCAGTGTATATGCCTCGTCGGGAGAGCTCGACCGAGCAAGGAATTCCTCATCCGAATTTTCAAAGTTAACAAGAGGATGAATAAAGAAGCACATAACCGCCGCGACCGCCGTGCATGCAGCGATAACGGCAAGTTGTTTGCCGTTGCCACGCACCCTCTCTCCGCCCTGCCGCTTCATCTCGCAATGTCGCGAAATCGAAACGCAAAGCAGCCCGATAAACTTGATTTGCAGCATCGGAAGCAGAAACAGCACGGTTTTCAGAAATACTTCAAACGTGTCGTACGGCACATCGCGCGGAATAAGTCGCAGCAGCGGAAACAGCAGCCTTACCGCAAGCTCGCCGACAACATAGCCCGACACGTCGATCAGTGCAAGCATCCATGCGCTTACATTTCGCCCGCGCCGTACGATAAACACAACAAACGCGACGCCGAAGCCTACGCCCGATACAACGCTCAGTATCCGACACAAATTTGTCATCGCAGTCGAATGCCTGAACAGTCCGACGGCGAGTATCGCCCATCTGACTATCGCCGCCGCAAAGCCCCATGCCGCGGCGCTCAGGAGCAGTTTTTTATCCGGGGCAATCGCGGTTTCGAGATTTACCGTTTTCCCTTCCATAGTTACCTCCCGATTATAATGCTTTACTCTGCCGTGTCACCGCACACGTGCGGGAAAAGGTGTATTGCGGAGACGCAAAGAATACCATGCACCGACGATTATTCTGAGCATATATGCGGCATAAAAAAACATAAGCGAGACATCACAGCCGCACACGATAGAATAATACGAAAGCATGCGATACGACGACGCTATCCCCGAAATCGGCGGGAAGAATCTGACGCAAAGCAGAAACAGTGCAAGCGCCGCGGCGCAGCTGACAAACGCAGACGGCAGGTCGATGCCGCCCGAAAGTCTCGGAATTATAAGCAAGCCCACAGCCAAGGAAACGACGACAGCCGGGAGTATGAGCAGCAGCATTTCGGATATGCCGAACTCTGACGCAGAAAAGTATCTGCCCGAGAACAGAAAAACTATCAGAAACGCAGCGGCGGCATTTAACAGCCCGTCTGCGAGCGATATCAGCACTTTTCTGAGTCTGCGCCGCCCGAGCGGTGCGTCGTTTACGCGGTGTAATGCTCCCGCGTCTACCTCGGTCGGTACGTCATGCTTTGATTCCGTCGAGTGAGCGGCGGAAGCGGCGCTTACGTCGGTCTCATCCGCCATGCCGTCGGCACCGACGCATTCTTTCACACCGCCGTTTTTTGCTCTGCGGTCATGCACTGCGGCGGCGACGCAATATGCCGTCATACATGCGGATATGATAATTAGCGGGATGGGGTAAAGCAGCTGCCCGCTCACCGCGAGATTGATAAGATATCTTAATCCCAGTGCCGTTTCAGACAGATACAGCACCGCTTCAAGCCATGCGGCACGCACCACGCGGCGACAGAAGATAAGATATACCGCGAGCACTATCCATGCAAGACCGACAACAAGCGCAAGCATGCATACCCACCTGCTTACTCCCCCATCCATTGCAGCGTATCCGAGTGCTGCCAGATAGGCGTAGATTAGAAAAGAATTCGATATGGAAAAGCCCGAAAGCAGAGTCACGTCTATCAACAGAAATGAAAGTATTTTCACGCCAATGACATACCAAGAAATTGATTTAAAGGTCTTAACCGAAAACATATGGTATCACCCCATTTACAGCACGCTTATAATAATCCGCTACCCTCGAAAGCTCATCGCCATTATTAAAATCCACGTGTTGACAACGTTCGTTATGCATGATATTATAAATTTTATTATGCATATCCCACGCTATCAGCATTGAATATTCACTACGAGTCCACTCGGGAGAAACCGGATACGAATCATTATAGTCGAGAAGCGCGCAAATAATTGCAATTTGCTTCTTTGCTCACAAATATCTACCGATTCTCTAATTAGTACATTTGAATCATCCGCCCCTCGAGCATCAACCGCACGAACAAAGTTATCCTTTGCCCATTCAGATACATTTTCACTTGATTCGACAGAATCATATATCTGTAATACATCGCCCGATTTAGTCGAGGCAACATAAACTCCACTATCTGCTTGACATCACCCTGCGCGTTTGTTCTGTAATAATAGCGCACGGGGGTAGTCGAGCCGCCGATATAACAGATAGCCGACCAAATGTTGCCCATCTCGTCATAGATGAAGTGATAGACATCCTTGACCGACGAGCCGCTCTTCGTGCGCTCCATTCCTATGACTTTGCTGCCGTCGAGGATATAGCGATCGGTATATCTGCCGCTTACATTTTTCTTGATGCGTGTTCCGTACTTATTATAATATCTGCCGAGTCGGTCGTCCTTGCAGAATTATACGAACAATTGAATTATACATTATCTACACGATTTTGTCAAATTTATTATGCATCATACAATATATCCAAAGAATATTATTAGCCCTTATAAGAAACGGAGCGAACCGAAGCCCGCTCCAACATGTCACTATAATACTCATGTCAACGAAAAATTGGCATATATGTGAATTATTTAGATTAGCAAAGTGATATTAACATTTGTCGATATTCAATGCACACTCAGAAACTTTTTGCCACCTTAAAAAATCATTCTGAATTTCTTCATATGACTTGCCGGTAATCTTGCATCTGTTTATTGGTTGTTTAAGATTAAACACCTCAATCATTTTTTTGAATTGCTTCTTTTTGTTTTTATCCTTTGCATAATTCTCACATAGAGACAGCAGCTGATCCCCATAAAAATCAAGAATAATTGCAGCTGATCCAAACATGTCATCATTGTAATCACAACTCAAAACTAGTGAAAATAAGGTGTTAAAATCCGGAAGTGGGAGCCTACAATACCCATTTTCAGAGCCCCACCCCAAATCATATAATTTTTTTTTCATCCATAGCGAATTATCATTAGGATTAATAGCATATTTTTCTCCGTAAGGTTTAAAACCAAAATCAGAAGCAGACGATTTATTAAATTTCAAACTCATTACAAAATACTTTCCCATTTACTCTCCTATGGCATTATTTTAATTGCTCCATCTTGAAAAGCGACGCCAAAAATTATATCACAATTTTTCAACATCGGATATTCAATGGTAGCCCATATACTCTTTATATTAACACCAACAACATTTTGAATCGAATATACCAAGCAATTTGAGTTACTTGCAACATTCGCAAAATTCAAGGAAGCCGCTTGCCACGCAGAATATTTGGCCTCAATCTGCTCCAAATAGATTCCTACATTCGTCATTTCTAAGGTTACTCCCTCAATTTCATAGGCAACTTCCTTTGCAGCATTTTTTGCGATATCACCTCCAGACCAAAAAACTTGAGATGTATTATTTAATGCTTTTGAAGCATTATCTAACAACATCTTAGCTCCAGCAACTACACCTGCACTTTCAACCATAGCAACTGTAGTTTTAGCGCCAATCGCTACGGAGGCAACCGAAGCCGCTGCACTTCCGGCAAGTAGTGCACCAGCTACCGCCCCCGCGCCAAGTCCGACTAATCCTCCGATTGCGGCACCCTTTAATGCGCCTTTCCACACGCTCCTCCCCGCTTTGGCTGCTCTTATGCCACCAACAACCGCGCCTACAGCAGCGCCAATAGCAGCAGTTATTGCCAAAAACGGGAATTTGCCATCAGAATCTATCATATTAATCGGATCATTGTTACAGTATGCAAAAAGGTTATATCCAGATATACTCTCCTGCTGATTTATCTGTCCATCCGCATTAATAAATCTACCAATCTCCGGGTCATAGTATCTGCTCTGCAGATAGTAGAATCCGGTCTCGGTATCGTAGACATAACCGCGGTAGCGGAAGGGGTTAACATTTGCAAAGTAGGAGTCGCCGGATACCGGTTTGTCATTGCCGTCGAGGACTGCAAGCAGCTTGCCCCATGCGTCATACGCATAATAGGCTACAACATTATAATTGGAATCCACTATCTGCTTGACGTCGCCCTGTGCATTAGTCCTATAGAAGTATCGGACCGGCTCCGTTGCGCCGCCTACATAGCAAATTGCCTCCCATATAGTCCCCATCTCATCGTAGATGAAATAGTAGGTATCCTTAACGGTCGAGCCTTTTCTTGTCCGCTCAAGCCCGACGAGCTTATCCCCGTCGAGAATATAGCGGTCGGTATACTTGTCACTGACGGTCTTTTTAGTCCGTATTCCGTCCTTATTATA
>JABLTQ010036664.1_pt1 | contig 22521 bp, 33 predicted proteins | sample 7160101 | NCBI WGS metagenome assembly JABLTQ01 (sample SAMN14651228, study PRJNA627086) | human gut metagenome | isolation source: feces | host: Homo sapiens
ATTGACGAAAATTGGGAAGAAATGGCCGACCTGTTGAACATCAACAGCCCCGGCGCATACGCAAGCCGTTACGACCGCACCGTTGCTACTTGTGAGCAGGCTATCTGCCGTGCCTACAATCTCGGCATGGTCTCCGGCTACGACTCCGCAGGCACCTTCGGCCCCTACGATACACTGACCCGTGCCCAGTTGTGCCAAATGCTGTACAACATGGGTTGGATTAACAGCGGTTGCCTCAACTACAACTAATCGTTCTGCACCATCCCCCGCACCGGAATCCCCGGTGCGGGGACTTCTTACCCTGAATATAAATACTTCATGAATTTCACCTCTATGTTCATCTTCACGCTTCCCCTTATCGCGCCCGGCATACGCCGGCCGCCGGGAAAAACAGAAGGCTAACTGGTGTGGCTATGAATTGCAACGTGTCGAACCATTGAGAGACAGGTTATCCCGCCTTCTACATCTCCCGCCCCGTAACACCGGGGCGACCACCTACAGTGGACATCGTGTTCACGGTACATTATGAATTGCAATCAATCAATGATTCAAACTATGATGGAGGCCCCAGATTTTCTGCCATCCACCAAACCCTGCCCCGCATCCCGGGGCACCACACACCCCCGCCGCACCAGTCCCGCCGCATCCCTTGTTCCGGTATTCCCGGGGCGGGGGATTTCTTTTTTCAAGGGTCCTATTGGCGTGTCCGCGGCGTGTCGCCGGCGACATCCGAAGAGGATTCAAATGCAACCTCCGTAGAGGCTTTATGCGACACTGATTTATTATCAGAATCCTGATTAGCATTGGAAAACAAGACACTTCCGATAGACAGCATCATTGTAAAATAGTCCAGCTCAGGTAAACTTACATTCTCTCCTGTTCTACGTTCATAAAACCCAATATGAAGATAAATGAGCCCAAATATGATGCCAAATACAACAAACAAATGCCATGTTTTTTGTTGCCTATTCGCATCTGTCCAAAATTTACGCAATAATGCTGTAAAATAATTTTTCATGCACCATCATCGTCCTGAATTTACTATTCTCCATTTCAAATCCCGCCGCTACATCATCCCGCTCCGAGGTTCCCGTTCCAGCTTTCCGTGCCGGAGTTTGGCTGAATGCCAAACCCCGATGCATACCCCGGAGCGTGCCCGCTGGCGCGTACCCACCTGCACCCGCTAACGCGAATCCTGGCGCACACCCTGGAGCGTGCCCGATGGCGGCACATCCCGCCACGTCATCCCTGAAACGCAAGCTGTTCCGGCAGCGCATTATGACGCAGATTTATGTCCATTGCAAACAGAACACAGCACCTGTAAGTTTGACGGAACAGACTTACCGCCCTTGCTGACCGGAACAATGTGGTCTATCTGAAGCCCTACTTTATCAGGCATGTACTTTCCGCACATCTGGCAAGTGTAATTGTCTCGCCTCATGATTTGCTCCCGGAGTTCCGTCGTCATAAGCCGGCGCTGATTCTTATTATGATAATCGCGCAAATTGCATTCATAGTCAATTTCCTGCAACTGCCTATCCCTGTCTAACAACCACATATAATCACAAGAAAACGACTCAGTTATCATGTCAACTGAATACGAATGCCGCACATAATTCCGTTGCGAATACCGTGTCTGACCACGAACAAAATAAAACTGAAATCCATGGTCATCATCAACCAATCTCTGATATTGCCTTATGCGACGCTCCTTCAATATCGTAGACTTATCAATAATGGCCTTACAGGCATTATGCCAATCCTGAATTTTGCCATACTGTCGCTTAATATCGTCAATTCCAACGGAAATCAGATAATCATCAATATAAGAGTCCATTTGCGGCTGTCGCTTGCCTGAAACATCGAATGTTTTCTTAAAATATGGATACGGTGAGAACGGTGAATTCAGTTTTGCTTGTATGGCAAGCGCAATCAAAAAGACAATCAGACAAAAAACAGATATATCCACAAAATCCACTGACACCCATCTCCCGAAACCATGTAATGACACATTCTCGAATGTCTATTCACGTTCCTGCATACCCATCCATATGGGCTTCAGCATCCTGAAACAGCCGACCGGAACATCCTTTGTGTCCCGTCTCACATGTTCCCATTATAATCAATTCCCGCGCAAAAAGCAAGCAAATTTTCTCAATTCACCCGGAATTTCGTAACTTTTTGGAGCAAAATAAACTATGTTTATAATTGCAATTTTACGGCAATTATAACGCCCATTTAATTATAGTTTTAATATCCATGGGCTTTTTAATTATAGTTATAATATACATAAACATGCAACAGGAATACTGGAACGGGAAAGTGTGTGCAAAATCGACCTCGACACAGAACCCCGGAGCAAGAAAACCGGTACACGCCGGGACAGGCGCATCATAGAACAGCAAAAGCCGGTCTGCAACAGCAGACCGGCTCAACTCTTTATCGCTTGACTTTCCCGGAAAACATGCTATAATAAAAGTGTGGAAACCCAAGACGGTTGCCACATCACGACACACTTAAACGTAGCTGGGGCCGTTAACCCCAACCACCATGAGCCGCTCTGTCGCTATCAGAACGGCTCACTTCTTTTTATAAATACAAAACAGACCCCGGAGCGGAGAATGCTGATACATCTCCTGCTCCGGGGTTTTAATGTTGGTTTTTGGCCGGAAAACCTTGATTTATCAGGGTTTTTGTGCTATAATATGTATATAAATTACATATGGAGTTTGCGAGATTATATCCGATGGAAAAGCGGCGGCTGGTCGGCATAAGTCTTTCCGGGACTGGTCAGAGGTAGCGTTCTGACTGGAATGGATGCAGCGCTTCAGACTGGTCTTTACGACACAGGCGGCAGACAGATTATTGTGCTCATGTTGAGCACATGGTCTGTTTGCCGCTTTTTCTGCGGTTGCTTCGACGGATTGGAGTAATCCCGCATGTTTTATAAGTCATACAAGTACCGGTTGAAACCTACGAAGGAACAGGCCGCAATGATTGAGTCTGCTTTCTCTGCTCGTCGGTTTATCTGGAATGCGTTTTTGGAGCGTATCAGCAAGGCTTACAAGCGGCGTGGTGAGACTTTATCAATGTTTGATTGTACGAAATTGCTTACTGAGATGAAGCAATATTGTCCATGGTTGAAACAATATGATGTTCATATGCTTCGGTTTGCCATCAAGGATTTAATAGCCGCTCGGAAAAAGTTTTTTGAGAATTGTAAGAAAGGCATTAGGCCAGCAGGCTATCCGCGATTTAAGAACAAGAAGAACCTGAAACAGAGCTTTACAACAGATGGTACAATTCATGTGACAGCCGATTATATCCAGATTCCGAAAATCGGGCGCATCAGGTATCGTTGTAGCCGGCCATGCGAGGGCATTCCGAAGGCAGTTACAATCTCTCGGGATGGCCGTGGACGGTATTGGATTTCAGTCTGCTGTGCGGTTGATATACAGCCGTTGCCGGTCAGTCCGAATCAGATTGGTCTTGATGTGGGTCTCGCGGAGTTTGCAACGGATAGCAACGGGGTTGTCTATGACAATCCGAAGTTCTTAAAAAAGAGCGAGAAAAAACTTATCCGGGAACAGCGTAAGCTGTCCCGGAAAATGGAGGGCTCTGCGTCTTGGAAGAAACAGAAGACAAAAGTGGCGAAAGTCCATGAGAAAATCAGAAATCAGCGCAACACATTCCAGCACCAGCTTAGTCGGAAACTGGTTGACGAGAATCAAGTCATTGCGGTGGAAGACCTTGCTGTGAAGAATATGTTGAAGAATAGGCACCTTGCGAAAGCTGTTGCAGACGCTGGATGGTCTGGATTCATCGAAAAGCTGGCGTATAAGTCCTTGTGGGCTGGACGGGATTTTATTAAAATTCCGAGATACTATGCCAGTAGTCAGATTTGCAGTTGTTGTGGTCATCAGCATACGGCGGTAAAGAATCTGGCTGTGCGACAATGGATTTGCCCTGTATGTGGCGCATTTCATCAGCGTGATATAAATGCGGCTATCAATATTTTGGCGAAGGGGCAGGAGCTCTTGAGCGCATGACATAGTTTTTACATAGGGTAGTTGTGACCCGAATTTACGCCGGTGGAGATAATGTAAGTCTCATTGATTTATGAGCAGTTGTCATAGAAGCCGGAAGAGATAAATGATGGCATTTATCATCAAGCAACCTCCGGGGTTATCTTTACAGTCACGGGAACAAGCCCCCGTGTGGCCGCAGGCGCATCCGGCCTGCCATTCAAATAAACTACGGCATTATCCCTGCCGCGGGGCTTGCCGTTTCTCAACGGCCAAGAAAAGCATAGCATAGAACAGGATGCTCGTCAAGTATCATCCGCCGCAAACCAGAACCGCGCCAGCGCCTCGCGCCCCCGTTGCAGCGACGACGGCTCAACACGGAACATAGATAGATATGAAGTCTGATTCAAATCTTCCCGGAGCCGCTGGAGCGCCTCGGGGTCTGATACGTAAAAGTCTTTCGTGATAGAAGAAGTAGGCATATACTGTCACCTCGATAAAAAGAGAGAAGACTATGCGGCCACGGCAACATGCGCCTTCTCCCTCAAGTAGCCGGTTTTTCTGTTGTCCGCACCAACGCTCGGCTCCTTCCGGCGTTATGCCGTTCTGCCGCATCTCCTTGGGTTTTTCGAGTTGCCCGCAAACGAAAAAAATTACGAATTCAAGTGCCGGCCAGTCTCATCGATGCCGCAGGTCGCGGCATCCAGGGGATAGTCATCCGGAACATAGAACTTCCGGTCGCCTGAATGAATACTGGGGCCAATCCACACTCGGTCATCCCGAATAAACGGAAAGAATTCTTTATAGGTCACAGCATTGATGTTTCCGATTATCAGAAACTTCTTGTCATATGCAAACAATTGGGCGACATACTCCCGAAACAGCGAGAACGGCGGATTCGTGACTATGATATCAGCCTGCTCCAGCAACTCGATACAGACTGCCGACCTAAAATCACCGTTACTTTGTAACGGATACCTGACCGGCGTTCCATCCCATGCATCCCCCGGATTCATCTCAAGCATATAGCTGTAATTCACCGCATCCGGCTCATAATAGGTTGCAATCAGACGCTTCAGACCCCATGCACTGAAATTTCTCTGAAAAAACTTCCAGAATTCAGAACTATCAGGGTCGTCACAGTTACAATAGACGACTTTATCCCGAAAATGGGAAGCGTAATGAACCAGCTCACGCTCAATATCTTCCCGAGACGTATAAAATTCGTCCCGCTTTGCACGCTTCGCGGCAACCAAATCACGATTTTTCAAGACGACGACCCTCCTTTCACAAAAGGCATAAACATATTATAATGCGAAAATTCTGATAAATCAACAATTTTTAGCAAAAACGGGCGCATAAGAGTTATGCGCCGGAAAATACAGTACGATTCTATCAAAAGGAGTGTACAACATGGAGTATAATATGACTACGAAATTCCTTCGTCTGCGCTGGATTGGTCTGTATCTGGATTATAACTACAAAATCAGCGACGCCGAAGAGGCCTTCGACGGTCTGGACGAAACTCTGCTACGCCAGTTGCAACAACTCGGTCAGCCTGACAACATCGACCAGTACAACAAGCTCCTTGCCGCAGAAATCGAAAAGTGGATGCAGAATCTCATGAGCGAGTCTCACGCCACCCGGGAGGAACTGGAACTGGACGTGGCAACAAATCTCGCCGATTTCTACAACATCTAAAAACAGCGTTCAAGAACGATGTTTCACTGAAAGGAGCGTCTGTTATGACAATCGAGCGCATCGTGGAAGAAGCCGTCCGGCGGGAACAGCTGGACTTCAACGCCTCTGTTGACCGGTTCAAGTATGACCGGGTCAACACGGGCTTCATGATTCATAAAAACACGCCCAAATGGGCCATCAAGTCCTGTATCCAGAAAATCATCGACAGCACGCCCCTGCCGACCATCGTGTTCCAAACCAGACGACGCGACACGGACATCGTCCTGTACCAGACCTATGACCTGTTGGGGTTTCACAAACCGGAACACCCCAACTATCACAAAATCCTGTATTCCATCACGGCGGGGCCGTGGATTGACGCACAGACCGAAACCGTGGACGAAGCGGTAAACGAGATTTACTGCATCGCGTCCCAGCTATAATTTTACGAAAGGAGAGAGGTTATGACAAGAGACTACGCTCTTGAGCTGTTAGGACTGTCCGGAACACCGGATGAAGATGAACTCAAAAAGGCCTACCGTGAATTGGCCAAACGGGTGCATCCTGATACCGGCGGAAACAACGCTCTGTTCAAGCTGGTCAATGAGGCATACAATACGCTATCCGCCGAACCCCAACGGCCTGAAAAACAACAGACCACCAAAACACCCTGGTACAAAACAGCCTCATGGCACAAGCTCGTGACACATCCGGATTTCAAATTGCCGTTTTCTGTGTTATCAGAACTCTGTAAAACCGGCATACCCCAAACCGTGCCCTTTTACAGCAGGCATGTAACCATACGGCTACAGGACTTATTGAACTATCCTATCAAATCGGAATTTCCCATTCGTGTCACGGCAACCACGTGGAAAAGCTGGTTCCACAAACTGTTTCGCCGTAAACCCATCAGCAATAACAAGGCTGTACTAACTGTCCGGAACGAAGCCGCCATCCAAAACGGCCCGTCTCACCAGTTCAGAGACACTATAAAAATCAATATGCTACCCGGCTACCAAACCGTCAAACTGTCATTCCTGAACCAGCAACTGTACATCAAGGGCTGGTATCGCAAAAATACAGCCGACGAAAAAGTCTTCACACTGAACTCAACCGGCGTACAGCCTGTAACCATCAAAATTCAAGTAATCCTTGAAACATGAATTTTAATTCTATTAAAATAAGCCCGAAAAAAGCAATGGTCTTTTTTCGGGCTTATTTATTATACGCGAAACTATAATTTTCTGCACAATATAATAAATCACAAAACATCGCCAAACAACCAAACCGCAAAATGAGACATTTGCGGTGAAAACCGGATAAACAGGTTTTCGGAAACAAAAACGCCGCGGACAGCGGCGGAAGACAGCGCGGATTTACCGCGCCGGTAGATAATACACGAAACTTCAGCGAAAGGAGAGTCTGTATGTACTACGTCATAGCCATCGACCACGCGCGAACCAGGGTCATCGCTGATAACCCGGCAAATCTGGAGCGAATCCTGAAGCAGGCTGAACAATATCAGGAAGACGTGCATATCCAGTTCATTCCTGACCAAAAAGAGGCTCTGCGTCAGACCTACGGTCATCTGCCGCAGACAACGCAGTATCCTCTAAAGACACAGGCCATCCTGAACTTCGTATCCAGTCATTGTTATATCACGGCTGTGCAATATGCGTATCTCGCAAAATATCTGTACGACGGCCCGGCCAACCTGCCGCAAGAATTTATCGACAGCATCAATCAGACCGACCTGCTGGAAAATATCAGCGACCCGTACCAGGATTTCTGTCTCTCCGATTTCACAGAAGAAATCGACAAATTGCAGGAAACCCTGTCCGTTGAAACAGACCATGCCGTACTGGAATACGTAAAAGAAGCATTACAGACAGCCAACGAAAATGCCCGTCTGCGCGCACAGAATATCATCGACAACGCCGAAGAAATCACGCGGCTGTACGGTGAAACTATTTTCACCGACGAAACCCGGGCCCATCTGGCCAACGTAAAAACATATCTGTAAACAGAAAAGAGGTTTACTATGAAAAATTACAAGTTCCGCGACACCGAAATCCAGCTGACCATCGGCCTCTATACTGTCTATGATTTCATGGGCAAAGAAATGCCGGGCCTTGCCCTGCTCATGACTGACCTGGCAAACGGCCAGCCGAAAGACGAGGACGACTACGACTGCGCGCTGTCCGTCTCCTTCGGCGAATATATCGGCATTCCGAACGCATTCTACGTAGATACCAACAACTGCCCCTTCGCGGAGACCCTTCTGACTCAGAACAACATCGCCACAAAGACCAATCTGACGAAACACAGCGGATTTTGCGAATATCCTCTCTATGTTCTGACTCCTGAATTCATTCAGGACATCAAAGCTGACGCAAGCCTGTCCAGCCAATACTATCACAAATACGAAACCGCTGTCGCCAACTACAACCCCTTCGACTTCAACGAAGATGAATAACAAAACACCGCCCCCAATACGGGGCGGTGTGCTTTTTCACTTGAAAAAGTAGTCATACAACAACTGATAAGCCTTCGTGACCTGATTTTTTCCGGAATTGCTTCGCATCTGCGCCAAACGACTGCTGTATGCCCGCTCTAAATCATCCTCCGTCAAACCAGATACATCCTGAATATTCAACACCTGTACGGCCTGAACCAATTCAGACATATCCTCCTCCTGTGTATCGTCTGCCGCATCTGTCCAGTCCAGCTCTTCGATTTCTTCATCCGTAAACAAATCCCGGGCAGACGAAAGCCCTATCAAATCACGAACGCGAATATCCTCCAGACAGATTTCCGTACCGGAAACCACGCCCTGATACACATTGACCGCATGGGCCGCATGCAGAGCCTGCGCCAAATTGCGGGCGAACCGGCCATTCTCAAAATTCTCCGATTTTGCTTTGACCGCCTGAATGATACCGGCCAATTTCGCAACACTGTCCTCTGTCAAAATATGCTGATACTTCGCCAAATCCATACTAAGAATGTCCAGCATCTCATTGACTGTGTAATCCGGAAAATCAATCACATATGGAATCCTGGAGCGCAAGCCGGGGTTCATGGCTAAAAACTCGTTCATCTCATTTTTATAGCCCGCAAAAATCACGACAGTGCCGGAGGGATTTTGCTCGATTTTCGACAACAACGCGATAATTGCCTCATCGCCAAACGAACCCTGGCCGGAACCACCGACGCTTTTTGCAAACGCATAGGCCTCATCGATAAACAATACGCCGCCCGGTACAGCCTTAAAAGCATCGTCCACAAGCCGCGGCGTCTGTCCCAAATATTCGCCCATCATTTCTGTCGCGTTCACTTCCAAAAACGCATTGCGCTGCACGACGCCCAGTTCATATAAAATGCCGGCCATAATACGGGCGACAGTCGTCTTGCCCGTACCGGGCGCGCCCAAAAACAGCATATTATAAGACGACTTGCTGTTCAAACCATTGGCCCGGTCATATTCCAACACAGCCTTGATTTCCAAAACCTTTCGCTTGACATCCTGCAAGCCCGTCAAGGCCAACAGCTCTTCCTCCGGATGACTGGATACCGCATCCGGCTTGAATTTACCCGGCTTGACCGGCGACGCTGTTACCGGTTCAGAAACAGCCGGCTGCGACGGCTTTACGACAGGCTTTTTTTCAGGCTGCGGCGCTACCTTCTTTTGACTCGGAAAATACCGAAGGCCCGCCATACATAATGCCAGTAAAAGCACCAAAATCACACAGGAAAACACAGGCATTACGATATCCACATGCATAGACACGTTCTTGTAAATCGTAACAGCCTGATATACCAACATCAGACCACAGAAAATCCCACAGGACAGACAGCTCCAGCGGCCCACAGTATTTTGCAAAACTCGCTTGTCCTGTGTTATAAAATATTGGCGCAGACCCGCAAAACCCGATAACAGCAACAGACCTAATACGACTGCACAGAACTTGAAAACAGACAGCCCTGCCAGACTCAAATCCTGCCAAAGCTGAAACAGCCAGTACAGCGTAAAAATTCCGGAGAAAATCATAGCCAGCGAGCACAGCTTTTCCAATAAATTCGCGGCAAAGCCTCTCATGGCTCATTCCTCCTTCTTGTGCTCATGCAGCCACTTACATATCAACTTCGACACAGACATATGCTCTTTCAAGGCATATACCTTCAAGTCATACTTGTCCTGCTCCGACATAGACAATGTCAGCGTTGTTTGCCCCTCACTTCGCTGATTTTTCACCGTGTATCACCACCTGTACCCAAATATTGCTTTCAGTATATTATAAGTATCCATATTTGTCAACGTTATTCCCATTGTCCGGTCAGCCACAATTTCTTCGCAGATGCTCAGAAATTGTGCCACACCCACCCCTGACCGGACAATGGTATCAAATAAGCCTGTCAAACAACACGGCGTTAACGCCGTCAGAAAAACCAATATCATGATGAGAAAGGATGAGCGTTATGACAGCCTGCTTCACAGGACACCGGCCATCCGCGCTCTGCGGTTATGACCGCAGCCGCTATGTAAATTTCATTTACGCGCTCCGCAACGAATTGGCCAAGCTCCCGATAGACCGATTCATATCCGGCGGCGCCCAGGGCTTCGACCAGCTCGCCTTCTGGAGCGTATATGAATTGGCCAAATATAAGCCCGAAATCAAAAACATCCTGGTCCTGCCGTTTGAAACCTTCGGACAGCAATGGCCGGCACAGGGCTGCTTTAGTCAAGCAGACCTGGCGCTCTGTAAACAGAGCGCCACGGAAATCCACATCCTCCCGAACCAGGCTGGGGTCAGAGCGCTGTTCCAGCGCAACCACGCGATGGTAGACATGAGCGACATGGTCATCGCACTCTATGAAAACGACGCATGGCCCTATGCAAAAGGTGGAACCGCGGAATGTATGCGGTATGCCGCATCCCACTCGAAACAGCTTTTGCAAATCCGCTATGAGACCGAATCCGGCCAGCTGACGCTGAAAGGATTGGAACGAATCCGTTGATGCGTTTTATTGACACGAAACCCGTTATGGCAAACGCCATAACGGGTATTTTTTTGATTGCGTGCCTTTATGTTTGAAAATACCGAACGTATTTTGGAGAAGATATGGCGACTATCGCGCCAAAAAACGATGAATACGATACACAGGATGAAACTAACCTTCGAGACCTGTGATAACCTGATACCGTCCCTCCTCCCAGCAAGCCCTATTCATACCCGGAGCCGGGGTTTCCGACAGCGTAAACGCTGTCAGGAAATAAAAAAGTACAATTTACTTGTACGTTTACAAAAGAAAAGAAAGGAGATACAGAGCGATGGGCGTCTACAGTTTTTGTGCGTCTGAAACGGAAGGCAAGAAGCAAAACTATCTCGCCTACCTGTATGACCGAAAGCCTATCTATTGGCTTCGCAAGGAAAAGTCCAAAATCTACATCGTCGCCAAGACCGAGAAGTTCACCATGGCGGTCGGCGTTGTGCCCACGAATGTAGACGCAATCATCCGCCCACTGATGGAACAGGAGCAGTTTATCTTCATCAACAGCACGAAAATCTCCAGAACAGCTGGTGCAAATTACACCCTGTCTGTCAATATCGGCTGGTATAACCGATAAACAAAGGAGGAACGACGTATGGCTATCCGTCAAGAGTCTTTTCGCGTAGCTGGTACGACATTCAGCAACCGGCAACGCTATCTCCGATATCTGGACGTCACCGGCACAAAGTTCAAGGTCATTCTGACCCGCGAACCCAAAAACAAGTTTGACCCGAACGCCATCAAGGTTCTTGTCAAGACTACGGAAAAAAAGACCCTCCAGCTCGGGTACGTCCCGAAAGAGTTCGCCGCGACCCTTGCGCCGCTGATGGACGCAAAGGTGTTCATTTACATCAACACCTGCACCATCATCGGCGGGTTCAACTGCAACTACGGCGCGGAACTGAACATCGGCTGGTATGAATAAGCCCAAATGGGCCGTACAGCCCACACTGTACGGATAAAATAAGAAAGGGGAACATCATCATGGCAATCCGGTCTCTGAAACTCGCAAAACTCTTCGTAGGAGGACTACTGGTCGTCAGCCTGGTTATTGGCACCATGTCCATTCCCTGCTACGCAGACACGCCCGAGCAGAATACCACAGTTGCCGCAATCGCCGAAACTCTGGACTGATTTCCGGAGAGAAGCACAGGTTTTGGGAGGCCCCTTGAGAAAGGGCCTCCCGCTATTTTACATGTATCAGGAGGGTTCTATGCTTATCAAAACACTGAAGTCCGGCAACTCATTCACCGGCAATTACATCCTCAAACAGCCTGAAATCCGTGTGTCCCAAAAAGGGAACAAGTATTTCACCGGCTATCTTCAGGATAAATCCGGAAAACTGGAGTTCAAACTCTGGAACGAACCGGCTGAAGCCTTTTGTGAAAATCAAATCGTCACGGTCTCCGGCACGGTCAGCGAATTCAGAGGCAATCTGAACCTGATTTTATCCCACATTCAGACCGCCGACAACAACGTCGATAAATCAGACCTGATACCGTCGGCACCCATTCCGGAAAAGGCTTATAAGGCGCAGATGACCCGACTTTTGCAAAGCATTAACGACCCTGACTACAAGGCTCTTTTGCTGGTCATCAAAAAGCGGTACAACGACTGGTTCAAAGCCCCCGCCGGCAAATCCGTACACCACGACTATCTGAACGGTCTGCTCATGCACACCGTCCATATCATGCAACTCTGTTCCGACGCGTGTAAGCTATATCCATTCCTGAACAGAGACCTGCTGATAACCGCGGCGTATCTGCACGACATCGGAAAGCCCGCCGGTGAATTCCAATTCACCGGCGACGGCCTCGTAGAGACCTATACCACAGAAGGCCTGCTATACGGCCATCTGATTTCAGGAGCTATGCTGATACGTCATGTTCGATGCGGCGGATGAAACCCATCAGATGCAGCTCAACGGCGCGGGCACCTGCTTCGCCGCAATGCGCAACGTGACAGGCGAACTGACGGCCTCGGTCAACGCCATTCAGCAGGCCATCGCCATGGGCTTCCCGGAAGTGATTTTATATCATGACTACACGGGCATCGCCCACTGGGCGGATGGAAGCTGGAGCACGAACAACGAACTGACTCGCCACTATCAGAAGACCATCGGCCTTCTGAAAAATCAGATTCAAATCCAATTTGTAAAAGTTGACGCGCACACCGGCGTTCATTACAATGAACTGGTGGACAGCCTGGCGAAACAGGCCTGTGGCGCAAAATAAGCCCTGCAGGATTCTGCATGGCTTTTCAGAAAGGAGTCGAGCATGAACCTCTTCGATAATCTGCCTCAGCGCATCTTCTCCGTCACAGAAAAAGCGACCCGTGACAAGCTGGCAAAGGCTGTCCAGACCAATCCTGAACTGCTGGCCAAATTCGAACAGGCCTACCGGGAACAGGCCCTCGGCGCCGACACCGGCAATCTGTTCGACGTCAGTTCCAAAGACTTCGTAAAGCCTGCCGCCGAAAATAAGACACTGGAGCCTATTGTGAATCGCATCGTACAGGAACTGACGGCGAGAACACCGGTTCTGCATGTTCTGCCTGACGGCACCATCCGGGACGAGCCGCCCGAACTGCCGGAAATCACAGAAAAGCCTGTGACCAACGAGGATTTGAACCAAATCCCGCTGAATATCCGGCCACAGCTTACCGGAACCCTTCGGAAGGTCGATATCGGCGGCAAGCCCTCCAGCATGGAGCTGATGTCCCTGTATCAGGATTACAAAAAGGCCCACGGCAAGAAAAAGACGGCACTGGGCAACCTGATTCGACAGGGTATGGAAATTCTCGACCTGGATGAATGCCTGTACGAGCTGATGAGCCTCAATCCCAACAACATGAGCAACTGGCTCCCCAAAATCGCAGAAGCCGTCCAGAAACAGGACTTCCTGAAACTCCCCGAAACCCGGCTGGCAAAAGCTCCGCTGTCGCTGCTTCAGCTGACCCGTCTGGATTACGGCATGCTGAACACAACGACCCTCAGCATCGTCGACAAGTGGGCCATGCGGGTGTTTCACCTGGATGTGACGAAAGACTACTTCGTCAAGACCGGCATCTTCTCATCCAAATTCAACTTCCGCAACGCGAAAGTGACCGGCGAACAGGAAGTCCGCGAGTTGGGCCAGTACCTGATTTGCATTCAGAATCAGGCAGTCTGCATGGCAGGCCCCCTGACACAGCCCAGCATCGTCGGCGCCGCGACCACAAATGAATTCGCCGTACGGGAGTTCATCCAGGACAAGGAACAGAACCCCTGCATCTATCAGGGCCTGCCTCTGCATACCGAATACAGGGTCTTCGTCGATTTTGACGACCAGACTGTCCTGGGCATCTCCCCCTATTGGCGCGGCGACGTCATGACAACCCGGTTCAATCAGGGCGCCGAAAAATCACCCCATGACTATCATGACTATGTGGTCTACAAGGCCCACGAGGAAACTCTGAACAGACGCTACGGGGAAAACCGGGACAAAGTTCTGAACGCCGTGAAGAACCTGCTGCCCAATTGCCGGCTCACCGGTCAATGGTCGGTAGATATCATGCAAAACGGCGACGACTTTTACCTGATTGACATGGCAAAAGCCGACGAATCCGCCCTGAACGACGTCGTACCAAAGGAACTGCTGAAGCATACGCCCGACCCATTCCTGGAACAGCTCCCCGCTGTGTTCCGGAAGTCGATAGACGCTTAACGAAATATCCTCCGCAGGCCCTCCTGCGGAGGATATCTTCCTGAAAATTCAGCCGGCTCTTGCATACCGGCGGGCAAAAACGAAAATCAGAAAGGATGGAAGACGATGTATTACGGGAAGAGAGACCCGGAAGTCAGACTTCTGGTCGCAACAAGCCTTTGCACGCCGTACTACTCCAAAAACGGCGAGGAATTCACAGAGTGCTTCGTACCGCCGGAGCATATCGCCGAGTATGAAACCCAATACTGGGGCAGTCTGATGGCCAATCCGCACAATGTCAGGCTGGTCAATCCCCAATTCAACCTGGTTCTGGTCAACGACGGCGCTGAAATCCAGGTCAGCGTCAAAGACAGCCGGCATGTCCCCATTCAGATGGAAAATCTGACCCCTGATAAAATCATCGGCAGGTATCTCAAGTACGAACGCTACATCCGGTTCAGACCGTTTATCAACGTATTTGACGACCTGAAACAAGACCTGGACAGGTCGTCCTATCAGCATTATCTCGATTACAAGCATACCAATCTGCGCATTGACGAGTATGTCAACCGCATGCCCATGTACCTGCCGAAATGATAAGCTATCCCGCACCGGTCTTCCGGTGCGGGATACGTTCTTGGCGGCAAAAAGCCGCCGGTTGAAACAGAAATAACGGAAAGGGGTTACGCACCATGTTTGGAGACGGGACAGGCCGTATCAATCGGCAGATGCTGGACGATATTCTGGAGCGAGACCGGGCTCTTGCCCGGGAATTGGGCAGAGAACCCGAAGAGGACATCACGGTCACCATGATGCGGGAAGCTCTGGAATACGCGGAAGAATACCATGGCCACTTCCCCCGGCCGAGCCGCAGAAATATATACTGCGACGCATTGGGCCGTGACGCGTACTATGAAACAGAAGACGAATAGCGCATGTGGACATGCGCCGGTAAAAACTGAAAAGCCCTCAAGGCCGCGGAGGCAGCAGTCTCTGCAACAACCCTCGGGGGCTTAACATCTTTATCAGGAGTGTGTGAGTCATGTTTAAGAAGGATATCGAGAAGAAACTGCAGGACTGCCTGTTCGCCTGCCAGCGCCTGTATAACATCTCCGCCCGCGGCCTCTGGAACGAAGTCCGTGATGCCGGCCTGTCCGTTCTGGAAGGCCTGCCGGAGTTCGTGGAAAACCACGAAGAAATTCTGAAAGAAGGCTACAGCCGTATGTATGCGGCTGCCGGCTACGATGATTGAGAAAGGAGAATCCCTATGCTGACAACCGATATGCTGGCCGCCATGCTAACCCGTGCAAACTTCGATGAGTTCGACGTCGTATGTCCCGACGGCGCCAAAGCGACCATCCAGCCTATGAGCGACAAACCTGTCGCCGCTTGCCTGAACGATGTCACATTCTACTTCATCTACTGGGACATCTCCCAATACATCTGCTCTGCCATGGGTCACGATGGGGAGAGCGCCCTCGCCGACCTGTGCAAGATTCTGAACCAGCACGAAGCGCTGGCCGGTCAGAAAACAAGCGAAGAAGCCCGTATCCGTGCTTATTTCGACGAGCACCAGGCCAACGGCTGGACCGATGATGACCTGGACTGGTATTCGGACTGGCACAAGGACGTGTTCGGATTCCGTCCTCACGGCGCGGTCTGCGGACAGTACGTCAACCCCCATGACCCTAGAGCCATGGCCCGTGCGCCGGCCTTCAACTGGCTGTAAGCTGTCACGATACACGTGACCAAAACCGCAGGATATCTCCTGCGTCGGATAAAATCGAAACTTTTATGGAGATTTTACTATGATTCAGAATCGTTTTGCTACTATGCCTGTCTATCAGACATCTCAGACCACCATCAACAACGGCGTCGACATCAAGAAGCTGCTGGATGAAGCCGACTGGAAGACCATCCTGGTGCCTCTGACTAAAAATCAGCTGGCCACGGTCGCTGTCGTCTCCGACGGCTCCGGACGGCGCGGCTCTGTGAATGGCTACACCATCACCTGTGCAGGCGGTACTTACAAAGTCCGTTATCTGCGCCAGGTCGTGTCCACGCTCAACGGCATCCTGGCCCAGATTGCGCCGACAAAGGCCGACGCCATCAACGGCATCCGGTTCAACATCCTGACCGCCATGCGCGCCAACGACTGGAAGCCTATCAAGTACCCCTACAAGAGCGGCGTCACCGTGACCATCACCAAGATGGACCGGGTGAAAAACGGCAAGACCATGAACGGCTACGAGCTGAAGACCAGCAAGTGCCTCATGTACGCCGCCACCCTGCAGGAAGCCGCTGAGAAGATTTACGGACTGACCCGCACGTCGGCCATCCGGGAAACCTGCCCGTTCTAAAGAAAGGAGCTATCTGCACATGACAGGTATCATCAGCCTTCCGCAGACTTTTTCGGAAGCCGCCGCGACAGCCTCTGCGCTCTTTCCGAACGAATGCTGTCTCATTCTTGACACCACTGGCCAGCCTGTCGATATTCATATCGCAGCTATGAACATCCTGCAGATGGCCGGATTCGGCGTGCCCATGCGGCTGAATACGCCGGAACCCCACACGCTGGTCATCATCGGCACACAGCATACGCTGGCCGACGCATACAGACGCCTGCAAAACGCGAACGCCGCATGTAAGCTGATAATTCCCTGATACGGCATTCTGCCGCCAGGAAACCTGACACATCACGAAGAAGCGGAGGCGTATGCCTCCGCTTCTCTGCACGAGACGAGAAAGGATGGTCTATATGCTTCACCACAGAACCAGAGTCCTTGACCCCAAACTGGACGGCATCACCCATATCAACATGTACAGCAAATCCGCGACAGCATTTGGCCGTATGCTGAGCAACTGGGCGCCCTGCCGGCTAAACCTGCCGGAAGGACAATTCCGGTCGGTTGAAGGATACTGGTACTATCTGTCCATCCCTGCAGACTTTCAGACCCCCGCCGGCGTAAACAGAGAAAGCCTGAAGCATGTATGGGGCTACCGGGCCAAATCCGATGGCCGTGCGCTTCGACAGGCTGTCACCGTCGCCGGATTACAGCCTGTCCAGACTCCTGATTTTCAGGAAAAAATCCTGAACGCCATTGAACAAAAGCTGGCACAGAACACCGAACTGTTCCTGCCGCAATACCGAGGCCTGCCCATCGAACATTACTATGTCTACGGCAACAAGCTGTATGACATGACGCTGAAGTTTCCCTGGCTCACCGACGGCCTGCAGCGCCTTGTCGATGCGCAATACAAAAAGCTGAATCCCTGACAGACACCTGCGCCCATATGGGCGCAGGTATTATTTTCCTTGATTTTTCAGCACATTTACGCTATGCTATTAGCAAGGAGGCGATTTTATGGAAGAAAAATCTGTTATTTCCAGAGAAGATTTCTATGCTCACAAATTTCAGTATGACCCTGAAGACGAATGCGTCTATGTGGATGCCAAAGACGGAAGCGGACAATGGCACCACAATATGGACGGCAGCGGCGGCTTTACCACAAAACATGGTACAAGCATGTTCTCCTACGACAAGACGACCCGCGAAGTATTTCTGAACGGTCAATACCGGCCTGCCGAATTCGAAGGAGACTGGATGGCCCGTTATGAAGACATGTATCGAGAACACTATGCCAAGCAGGAGCAGGAAAAGCTGGAACAAGAAAAGCTGGACATCTTGAACGTCTATGCCCAATTCTCTCCCTATCAACGCGAAAAAGCCTCCAACACACAGCGCAAGCTGGTCGCAATCTCTCCCACAACGGCGATTCCGACAAAACAGTTCCTGTCTATCAAACAGCAAATGTCAAGCGCCGCGAACAGGCACTTTCGGGACGCGGCCGTTACAGACGTGGAAACCGCGCGAACCATCGAAATGGCCAGACAGAAAGCCGACCCGAAAAAAAACGATATCTCGTTCCAATTCGAGAATGAGCCTATCTCCTTCCCCGCTGACAACCTGATACCCATTCAGGCTGTTCGGGACAAGATAAATAACACCGTCCCTTACAGTCAACGAACCGAGAATTTGTCAACGCCGGAGCCTGTGCCAAATACCGAGGCGTCTTATTCGTTATGAAAAGGCGTCTAAGCGCACTATTGACCCTGATACTGGCCATTCTGATGCTGTTGACAGGCTGTGAATTGCCGGACTCATCTTCTCATTTATCGACAGAGTCACAGACTCACGAGACCATCACGACAGAGCAGACAGAAACCAACACCGACTCATCCTCCTCATCTCTGGCATACGAAGGCGCCGTATCCATCAAAACCACAGATTTCGAAGCATCTGATACGCGCATCCGGGAGCTGATTTCTGAAGTATCCGGATACATCGAAAGCACAAGCATTTCCGGACCGGATACGGCAAATCGTATGGGAACTTACACCGTCCGTGTACCTTCCGAGAAATTCGAGACCTTCCTGCAATCCCTTGAACAGGCCGGAACCCTGTTGCAGACCGACACACAGGTCATCAACCAGGCTTCCGAATTCACGGACAACGAGGCAAAACTGACGGCTCTGGAAACCGAAGAGGACACGCTACTGGAGTTACTGAGGAACGCTGAGAATCTGGATGACATCCTGGACATCCAGGCCCGTATCACCGAAGTCCGTCACGAAATCGAATATACGGAACGCACGCTCCGAAATCTGCAGCAACAGGAACTCTATTCCACGGTGCAGATTACGCTACAATTGGCTGCGGAATCCGAAATTCAGGCGGCCCGTCCTTTTTCAGACAAGCTAGAAGACAGCGCCGGTCAGGCCCTTGCGCAAATAACCGGATTTGGAGAAGCGATACTGTTGTTTCTGATTGCGTATCTGCCTATCGTTCTCATCATAACAGCAGGCTGTATCTTTTATATCCGCTACTGGAGAAAACATCCCGATAAACATAAAGACAAAGACGGGGGATAAGCCGCGGCGTGACCCGCCGCCGGCTGAAATGATACACACTCCTTTCTGTTCATCAAAAAGAGAGAGCTCGCAGAGGTGATAGCCTGCAGCTCTCTCTTCTCCTTTTCCCGTGACGCCATCGTCACCGGGCAATTCTATGACCAATATAGTTCAGTTGGATAGAACGCTCATCCGTACTCCGTTACGGGGTCAGTCGTCGCGGGTTCAAGTCCCGCTGTTGGTCACAAAAGCCCGCCGATTTTCGGCGGGCTTTTTGTTGCATTTCCTGAGACGCTATGCTATAATATACTTAATTAAATACAGAAAGGCGGAACTTGCGTATGTTCTATCTGAAAGACATGAGCGACGGAAAGCTGATTGGCTTCGAAACTCCGCAGAGCCTCGCCCGGCACTGGGCTGTCAAATTCGGCCTGAACAACTTCGAGGAACTCAATGTCACGGGCAAAGATACCATCAACAGTGTATCCTACTGCGGCAGCACGACCACGAAAGACGGGCTGGTACTGCCTGTCTACAAAACGGTCGTCTGCTTGCGGCGGTATCAGGTACTGGATGATACCGGACGGTCTATCGACATCCGGACATGGCCCGAGAACTACTTCACGTCCAAAACCAAGCGCCGCTATACATACTTTTTCACCGGCTACAAGCGCCATCACCGGCGCTCCTCCGGCCCGTCCCTTCAGATGTGCCTGCTTCGTACGTCCGACCCGGATATGGAAGGCATCATGCCGGTTCTGAACCGGACAAGCCTCCGAAAAAAGTCCATCATGTCCATGGACGATTGGTACGACTACTATCGTCACGACGCTGAGCGCGGCTACTACAAGCCTCGCTCCTGGAAAAACCAGACGAAATCCCGTCATCAGTGGAGCCGGAAACGCTCCAAACGGCCCGCGTGTCTTTTGTTCCCGGAATCCGGAGAAGACCTGGCCCGCCGCCTGACTGACGAACTGGTCAAGCCTGCATAAGCTGGAGCATTGCTCCAGCTTTTTATTCCAGAGGCGGCGCTGGCGCCGCCGGGTGACATCATGTAAAATTCACAAAGGAGTGTATGCACACATGAACGCCTTCTTCGACCTGATTTTCTATCTGGCTATCCTGTCCCTGTTCTTCGGAGCCTCCGGAATCATCGTGGCCCTCATCATGAAAATCCCGGTTATCGACAGAAAGCTGAACAAATTTTACGACACCCTCCCCATGTCCGACGACGATTGGGAGTGACAGAAACGGCGCACCGGGGAAATCCCCGGTGCGCTTTTTTATGCAATCGCATTGCATCGGGAAATTCGGTACAATTACAGGAAAGGGGTTTCTGTATGGACATCATCACCGGCGACCTGCTGAACATCACCTCCGGTGTTATTGCACATCAGGTCAACTGCCAGAACAAGATGGGCGCAGGCGTGGCAAAAGCCCTGTACCAGCGCTATCCTGCCGTCAAATCCAGCTATCATGCATTCTGCCAGCAAATGCTCGCCAACGGCGGAAAGCCTGCCGACCTGCTCGGCATGGTGCAAATCGTACATGTAACAGACACGCTGGCCATTGCCAACGTATTCGGTCAGCTGTATTATGGACATGCTGAGCGCACCGGCCGTGTCTACACGGACCTGAATGCCCTGCAAAAAGGCATGCGCCTCCTGTGCAGCCGCGTCGGCCACGTCTACGTGCCGTACCGCATTGGCGCAGGTCTTGCCGGCGCCAACTGGAACGACGTATGCAAGGCTCTGGACGGACTGCCCGTCACAGCTGTCAAACTGCCGTAAACAACCCGGGGAGCCATCCCCGGATATATCAAAAAGGAGTGTATTGCAATGAAAGAACTGAACAAGATGACCAAAAAGGAGCGCAGGGCCTATTACAACGCACAGCGCGGTTCCTGGTATGGCATCAACCCTGTCACTCGGGTTCCGAAAAACTCCCGTGCTTACGACAGGGCAAAAACCAAAGCGGCCCTGCTTCGAGAGGTCTGAAACAACACCCGGAATAAAAAATTCCGGGTCCATATGCGTACGAGTTCGTGGTCAAACATCCGGCGTTCCGTCCACTGCAGGTTCGACACCTGCCCTTGATGATGGCATAGTGGGTAGCGGGCGACAGGCCGAAAGGCGACGCATCGGAAGAGCGGGTTCGACTCCCGCCGTACGCGCCATAAGAAAGGAGCATCCCCATGAAAAACATCCATGTCAATATGCCCGTCTGCTTCGTTTTCGACGATAAAGTCCTCACCGGGAAAGTCACCTTTGTTCCAGAAAACAAAGATGACCTCGCTGTCGTTCTGCCCGACGATTTCTGGTGCTGTGAACTTCTGGCCCCTATTGACCAGCTTTTCGACATCCATGACACTGCATCCGCGGAAGCCCTCCGCAAACGGCTTCGTGCGGCAAAACTGGCCACATATGAACAGCTGATAACCGACGTGGACGACCTCCTCGCCTTCGCCATGAGCAACGACATCCGCGAAAACGACCTCGTCCGCGAGGCCTTCATGAACCGAGCCAATGCCCTTGGCTATCACCCGGCTTTCGTCGAGACCATGTGACCATAAAAATCCGCATGGTCCAACAATTTGGAGCAGAACCTTCTGCGCCAAATTGCCTATTATAATCAAAAGGAGGTCTTTCCATGAATTTCATCATCAACGAGACCGGTGAACACGCCCAGCTGGAACTCTGTCTCGCCGCGCCCGGCAACCCTCATACCCATATCATTCTGCTGGAACGGGTACTGTCCAAAATTCCGGGCATCCAACTGGTTAATTACAGCCAGCAACTCTACAACATCAGTCAGGAGCTGTACCAGAAGGCCAATGCATTTCTGACCATGTACCAGTATTATCAGAAACAACTCGGCAAACTCGCCAATCTAAAAGACCCGGTCTGTCTCCAGTTTGCCATCGCAACTTGTAAAACACCCGCACCGATGTTCTCTTTGCAGGATTTCTACTATCCCGACAAAGATGTCATCGACACCTACATCAAACTGCTGGAAACATACCTCTGGCGCATGTGAGAAAGGAGCAATCGTATGACATTCACCAAAGGCCAGCTCGTAATTTTCATTCACAAAGACAAGCTCGCGGCCGGGTGCATCGAGCATGTCTACCCCGCTGACAACAAAGCTGTCATGATTCAGACCAGCGGCC
>JABLTQ010077982.1_pt1 | contig 22206 bp, 17 predicted proteins | sample 7160101 | NCBI WGS metagenome assembly JABLTQ01 (sample SAMN14651228, study PRJNA627086) | human gut metagenome | isolation source: feces | host: Homo sapiens
ACTGTGGTGCTCTACGAGCTGCTTTGAGACCGTATTTCTTACGTTCTTTCATACGTGGGTCACGTGTAAGGTATCCGGCTTTCTTAAGTACCGGTCTGTAATCAGAATCTGCTTCAAGAAGTGCTCGTGCGATTCCGTGACGGATTGCTCCTGCCTGTCCTGTGTATCCACCACCACGTACGTTAACGAGAACGTCAAATTTATCAACTGTTTCAGTTGCAACTAATGGCTGACGAACTACAACTTTAAGAGTTTCAAGTCCTAAATATTCGTCGATATCTCTTTTATTGATTGTGATCTTACCTGTACCTGGTACAAGGTATACTCTTGCGATAGATTTTTTTCTTCTTCCTGTTCCGTAGAATTTAGCTGTTGCCACTTTTATTTCCTCCTTTCAAACCTCTGACTAAAATGTTAAAACTTCTGGTTTCTGTGCCTGATGAGCATGTTCTGCTCCAGCATATACGTGAAGTTTCTTGATCATTGTTCTTCCCAAAGGTCCTTTTGGAAGCATACCTTTAACAGCAAGTTCGATAACCTGTTCCGGTTTCTTTGCCATCATTTCTCTTAATGTAGTTTCTTTCATTCCTCCTACATAATCTGAGTGATGATAGTATACTTTCTGATCTAATTTCTTTCCTGTAACTTTGATCTTTTCAGCGTTGATAACAATTACGTTGTCACCTGTATCAATGTGCGGTGTAAATTCCGGTTTATTTTTTCCTCTTAAAACTTTAGCGACTTCTGCTGCAAGACGTCCAAGTGTCTGTCCTTCAGCGTCAACTACATACCATTTTCTTTCAATCTTATCTGGATTAGCCATGTAAGTTTTCATTGGTTGACCTCCTATGAATTTCAGTTTACTAATTATTTTCATTGTAGATTCTATAGAAAACAAGTTCACTCCGGGGCTTTGGTGCAAACTGTTTCTTCTCACGTCATACTTGCATATTATATTATACCAGCAGGCTTTTGTCAACCGTTTCTTGCTGATTTTCGTCACTTTTTTGTGGGAATATTCTACAGCATTTCTTTCAGATTGTCCACAGTTTCTTCTGCCTTCACCAGTGTAATACTGCCATTATCCAGGCATTCAACAAACTTATATACCAGGTCAGGATCAAACTGTCTGCCTGCATCCTGAAGAAGCTTCTCCCGTGCCACTTCGATAGGAAATGCTTTTTTATAACATCGTTTGGAAGTCATGGCATCAAAAGAATCTGCCACGCACAAAATCCGCGCAGTCAGTGGAATATCTTCTCCTGCGATCCGGCGTGGATATCCTTTTCCATCATACCGCTCATGATGACCGATGACTGCCGGAATTACATAATCCAGCGATGGAAGGTGACGGATAATATCGATCGATGCCTCTACATGCCCTTTGATGATCTCATATTCTTCATCTGTCAGTTTTCCCTCTTTATTGAGTATATACTCCGGAATACCGATTTTACCGACATCATGCAGAAGTGCTGCCTGCCGGATAATCTCTATCATATCTTCGTTCATTCCAAGGGTCGTCGCCAGTGACGTTGCATAATAAGCTACATTGTTGGAATGGCTGAACGTATAGTGATCCTTCGCATCAATTGCCGCCGTCAGCGCATAAATCGTAGACTCATACTCCTGATAAATATGGGTGCGATTCCTTGTATTGTTCCCATCACTGTTGTTCCGGAACATCATATCAAAGACCTGGATCCCATTTTTTCCATTATGTTTCACATGATAAACTGCCAGATCTACATTTTCCATCAGCTCTTTCACGTTCCTTGCCGCATAAGGAGCCGCACTGATACCGGCACTCACAGTTACCGCTTTCAGCCTCATATCCGTTCTGCGGTTATTCATAACATAAATCTGTTTTGCAATAGATTCCACCATATTTCTGGCGGAAAAAAGATCATATCCCGGTAAAAGAACCGCAAATTCCTTTCCTCCATAGCGGGCCGTGTATCCACTTTCTCCGACACTGCTTCTGATAATATCTGCAATCCGCTGCAGACACAGATCTCCTTCTTTCACCCCATACAACTGATTATACAATTTAAAATCATCTACATTGATGATCGCAAGTGCCAGCGATGCCTCCCTGTTTTTCTCAAGCTCTTCATTCAGCACTTCATAGAAATATTTCCGGTTCAGTAATCCGGTCATCTCATCTGTTCTGGCTTCCTGGCGGGCTCTCTCGTACAATCTTGAATTCTTAATCGCAATCGATGCAACCGATGTAACAGATGAGATCAGCTGCACCTCATCATATACCAGCCGTTTTTTCACCGAAGCATCTGTGATCAGAATCACACCAACCAGGCATTCTCCATCTTTCAGCCCTGCACAGTAACGGATATGCGTCTTATCCAGCCGGTGTTTTTCACTCTCCCACATCGACTTATACTCCACGGTATAACGGAAATCCCGGTAAATAATCGGCTCTTCATGTTCTTTCAGCCACTGGATCATCGGGTTTTCTTCTTCCATCGTAAATGTCAGATCATTCAGTGGCTGATCACTTGCCACTCCCCGATATGGCTGTCCTGGTGCATCCTGCATACAAATATAGATATTTCCAACATCCATCAGTTCTTTCATGACACTGATCGTTTTGTCCAGAATTTCATTTAAATCCAGCGTCTTCGAAATTGCAGAGCTGAACTCCCTGATTTTTTCTGTCTGATAATTTTCTTCCTTGACAAACACACTGCGTACCAGAAGCTTCCACAAAAAAGTAAACAGCGCATAAATCACCAGAAACACAATTGCAAAAACAAGGGCATAAAGCGTTGTATTCTTATCCATCTGTATATGGAAGATTTTCTGCAGATATGGAATTATATTTAAAAATACAATAACAGAAAACAAGAATCCTACACCGTAACACAGACTGGGCGATGCCAGCATCTGCAACCGGAACAGACGTCTGCGTATCAGTGCATAAAACAGAAAAAATACATTTACAACGCCACTTAAAATATCAATCGGAAATCCACTGAAGAATGGTATTCCAAGCAACATATTCCCTGCAAACAACACCAGAACCCCTGCCATGACCGGTTCATACTGTACTTTCATATTGGGATTCGCTTTGCAGATCCGCACAAGGATAAGGAAAAGATAAATCAAAAAAATCCCAGCCGGGAAAAAGAGTACTAATATAGTAGGTTTAATCTCATACACAAAAGTAGGAAGCCCATTCTTTTCCACCACATTCGGGCATCCCAGGAATACCCCATGCCGGATATTTACCACAAAACAGATCAGCATAACAGCCAGATATATTTTCCCTGGCAGACTTTTTTTCACTCCGCCAAATGCCAGAATAAAACAATAATATGCATACGGCAGCAGTAAAATTCCAAGCAGGGAAACCTGATACCAGAATTCATAACTTGGCCACAGATGGACACGCATAAATGCCGATCCTCCAGCCCAAAAAAGCAGTCCAACCAGCACTACCAGAAAGCTATTTACAATTTTATTTCGCTTCGCTGTCAGAAACATCAGCAGCATAAATCCATAGCACACCATTGCTATGATTGAAATATATCCATAGGTTCCCATAATTCCCTCTTATCTCACTTTGTTCAAACATTCCTGCACTTCCAGCAACGCCTTCAAATCATAATAAGAAGGATTCATCTGATGCAGTTTTTTCCCAGTCTTTTTTTCATAAGTTTCAAATGTTCCGCACGTAAAAATTGTAACCTGTAAAGGATCCATTCCCAGGATTTTCTTCAAGTCACGGTAATCCTGATCAATATATTTAAAATATGTACTCAGTAACTCTTTTAAAATATCGGCGCTCATGGCACTGTTCAGCAAGGATTCCCGTTCCAGTTCTACATACATATGCAGATATGGGCGGTTCTGTTCATTATATTCCTTTGCCGCAACCCAGTTTGTGATCGGGAGCTTTGACAGACGAATGACATTTCGGATCCCATTTTCTGAAATCCTTGTAAATCCTGCTATATCAATGATCCATGGTACCCGGTCCACATATTCAAAACGTGGGATCTGTGTTTCATCTTCCCTGTTTTCCAGTCCAACGCACCGATACATATCACCACAGCGATATCTCGCGAATGCACCGCCTTTCAAAATCGTAAATACGAGCTCATATTTTTCTCCCGGCTGGACTTCATCCATCAGATATGTCGGTGGAACATAAGACGGATCCTCATGATTTTTCAACATGTCCTTCTCTGTGATAAATTCATAAAATGCCGTATCCGGGAAGAAATACATTCCTTTTCTCGTCCAGGTCTCTGTCCCCATTATAGATGGTTCCGTACCGGCAAACAATTCCATCGGCCGGATTCCCCAGAGTTCTTCCAGATCATCTTTATAGCACTGATTGTCCGTACCTGCTACCATGAACCTTTTCAAATGGAATAAATCCTTTGGGAGTAATTGCCGGTTCTCCTTTTTGCAGCGGTATTTTGCCTGTATCATACGGAAGATCATATGCGGTCTGCATTTCAGAAGACTTGATAGTTGGATACCGCCGCCACCGGTCATCGAAGAAAGGCTCAGACTTACCGCATAAGCCACACTTCCAAGACCAAAGAAAAATCCCAGATCTTTTTTCATCGCCATTTTAAATCCCAGCTTGTTTCGTTCGCTGAAACTCATATTCACAGCATCTTTTACTGCCGGAAGGAACTCAATATCGATTTCTTCCCCGAGTGCCAGTGGAAAAAGTCCGGTAGCATACGGAAGCGGTGCCAGCGCATACAGAAATTTGTCCGTAGATGCAACATCAAAAGAACCCTTTTTCCTGCTGGTCGATAAAATCAGACATGCTGTCACATTATTCCGGTAGGTATCCAGCATACTTCTTGTATACGGTGCAACCTTAATCGGATGTTTCCCGCCTTCCCAGGTTGTCTGAATCCAGATCACCGGATTCCCCGGAAGCATATCAGGCTGCTTGGTCAGAAGAATGTCTGCATAATCTTCATACTCCGTCAGCGGTACCATTTTGCGGAATTCATCCAGATTTCGGGGATGTTTTCCTTTCAAAATCGACTGTCCAAGTCCACAGTTACTCCACAGCTGGATCTGTTCTTCCATCAGCCGCCGCTGGATTTTCATGTAACCGTCCATCGACAGATCCAGAAATCCACAGTACTGCTGCCATATTTCATTATACTGTTGTTTTTTTAATTTTTCTTTTAAATTCATAGACTGTCCGCTCCAGATCAATCATTTTTTCTGATAGTACGCAGGCACACCCGTATACTTTTTCTGTTCGGTATCAGAAATGGTGTACTTTGCTGATATTCTTTATAGTTAAAAAATGTCCGTGGGAATGTCCACAGATCCTGAAAAATAATATACAGATAATTCCAGAAAATCATAAGTAAAAAATAAATCCCATGTTTCCATCCACCGACCATTCCCCACATGCACAAATATGCTCCTGCAAACCATAAAACACCAGGATGGCGGCACAATCCATACATACCTTCCGTATAAGCCGCACGCAGTTTATTTTCTTCACAATAGGTTTCTTCAAAGGGAAGCGCAAAAAACAACGTATAAATGAGCAGACAAAGGAAAAGGAATCCTCCTAATCCAAATCCGGTCATTGTTCCGATCTTCCGCTGGCAACTCCCCCATGCTGCATAAAGCTCTGCAATCAGTGATACTACAACGAGAATACTCCCAGCTGCAAAAAATTTTTGTAATACTGCATTCTTCATCCGAACACTGTTGATATCATAAATAAAATACAGAATAAATCCTGTACTTCCTAGTATAAACTGCCACATTTTTCTCTCCATGATTTGTGCATTATTATGCACAAATACCTTTTCACGCACTCTAAATTATAATAAAAGCTACTATAAATTGCAACCAAAAAATGTCTTCCCTTTCCCTTTTTTCAAAAACATTACCATATCATTACATTTTTTACAAATTCCACTTTTGCTTTAAATAGTATACCATCATTTGCTTCTATCTGATACAATAGATGTATGGGATTTTTATCCAAATTTTGACTAAAAGGCAGGTACTAGAATATGTGGGCTTATGAAGGAATTTTTTATCAGATCTATCCAATTGGATTCTGTGGCGCTCCGACCGCAAATGACGGCAAAACCGTATCCCGGATTTTAAAATTAAAGGACTGGAGCAGTTATCTGGAATCCTTAGGTATCTCTTCTATATTATTAAATCCAATTTTCGAATCAGACAATCATGGTTATGATACCAGGGATTATAAAAAAATCGACTGCCGTCTCGGAACCAATGAAGATTTCGCAGAAGTATGCAAAGATCTCCATGCACACAATGTAAAAATCGTTCTTGACGGTGTGTTTAATCACGTAGGACGCGGCTTCTGGGCATTTAAGGATGTACAGGAAAAGAAATGGGACTCTCCATACAAGGACTGGTTCTGCATCAATTTTGACGGTAATTCCTGCTACAATGACGGATTCTGGTATGAGGGATGGGAAGGACATTTTGAACTGGTCAAACTGAATCTTGCCAATTCTGCTGTTGTAGATTATCTCCTGGAATGTGTAAAAGGCTGGATCGATGAATTTGACATCGACGGTCTCCGGCTTGATGTTGCATACTGCCTGGACCGCAATTTCATGAAACGTCTGCGCAGTTTCTGCCAGGAATTAAAACCTGACTTTGCCCTGATCGGAGAGGTTCTCTTCGGGGACTACAATCAGATCGTCAATGACGAAATGCTGCACAGCTGCACCAACTATGAATGCTATAAAGGTATTTATTCCAGCTTCAACAGCATGAACATGTTTGAGATTGCGCACTCTCTGAATCGTCAGTACGGACCGGAACAGTGGTGCATTTACCGCGGAAAACATCTGATGTCTTTTGTTGACAACCACGATGTAACCCGAATTGCAAGTATCCTGACCAACAAGAACCACCTGCCGCTGACTTACGGACTTCTTCTTGGTATGCCGGGTGTTCCTTGTATTTATTATGGAAGTGAATGGGGTGAGGAAGGGGTAAAAGCACCAAATAATGACTACGCCCTTCGTCCATGCTTTGAAGAACCAAAGCCAAATGAACTGACCGAAGAGATCAAAAAAATGATCCACGTCAGAACCGGAAGCAATGCACTCTGCCACGGAAGCTACCGTAATGTTGTCCTGACCAACCATCAGCTCATCTTTGAGCGTCGGACCGATGATGAACGGATGCTGGTTGCGATCAATGCATCGGACGCACCGTTTACCGCACACAACGGCGAACTCGGGGGAACTATGACTGATCTGCTCACCGGAAATGAAATCCAGATGAACGGCCAGCTCGAAATACCACCATACAGTGTGCAGTATCTGAAATAAAACTTTTTCTTCCTAAAAAACCGGGAGAGATGACTTTTCCAACAAGTCATCTCTCCCAGTTTCTTTTTTAATAAATATATTCCTTCATTTCCTGATAAACTCTTGCAAGAGGAAGTCCGACGATCGTATTATAATCACCTTCAATCCCACAGATATACACGCCAAATGCCCCTTGGATTCCATAGGCTCCTGCCTTGTCCATCGGCTCTCCTGTCGCAATATATTCCCTGATTTCTTCCTTGCTCATCGGATATACATGCACATCACTGCATTCATGAAATGTCTTCCGGATCTTTTTCCCATCCTTCTTTATCAGAAGCGTAACACCGGTGTAAACCTGATGTGCTTTTCCCTGAAGCATGGAAATCATCTGATATGCCTGCTCTTTATCCTTTGGCTTTCCGAGAATCGTTCCATCCGCTGCAACCACCGTATCTGAGCCGATCACCAGAAAATCTCCTGTATTTTTCGTTTCATACTGCTGATAGACATCTTCTGCTTTCTGTACAGAAAGTTCTTCCACAACCTGGCTTGGAACCTGGGATGTAATTACTTCCTCACAGTGTGACGGCATGACTACATGCTTTATATTTCCCTGTTCCAGCAGTTCTGTCCTGCGCGGTGATGCAGAGGCCAGAACTACAGTCAGCTTCTGTGTCCTACTACACATAGCCTAATCCTCTTTCACAAGAATCTTCTTAATTTCTCCCATATACATGTTATGCATATCTTTGTCAGCATACCATTTGTCAAGATTTGCTTTCTCAACAAAATTTTCTTCTCCCATGCGCTGTACATAAACCTTCTTGCATACAAAGATCATTTTTGCTTCTTCAAACGCAACTGTTCCATCTACATAATATGGTGTCAGACCGGCTTCTTTGATCTTATCTTCGTCCCTTCCGGAGACTCTTCCACAGAGATTTAACGCTTCTCTATGCTCTTCTCCAAAGAATGCCAGTGTAAAATAATCTTCTCTGTCTACAAATTCTTTTGTATAACGGGAATCACGGATATAGGCTGTTGCAGTTGGTTTTCCCCACATGATTCCGACACCGCCCCAGCTTGCGGTCATGGTGTTACATTTTTCTTCATTTCCTGCTGTGATCAGCATCCACTGTTTTCCGATCAGGTCAAATGGATTATCCTTTAATTCTTCTGCTTTTATTTCTGTAAAACTCATTTTTCTGTCCTCTTATTTTGCGATTACTTTACGGAAATTCTTCTTTCCTTTTCTTACAACTTTTCCTTCTCCTTCAAAGTCTGCTTTTGCAAATGTTGCTGAAATATCAGAAACCTTTTCTCCGTCAACGGCAACTCCGCCCTGCTGTACAGCACGACGTCCTTCTGATTTGGAAGCAACCAGTCCGCTCTTATGAAGAAGTGTCAGGATATCGATAGACCCGTCTGCGAAATCTTCATCAGAAAGCTCTGCTGTCGGCATATCTGCTGCATTTCCTGAGCTGAACAGTGCACGTGCACCTTCCTGTGCCTTCGTAGCTTCTTCTTCGCCGTGAACCAGCTTTGTCAGTTCAAATGCAAGGATTTCTTTTGCTGTATTCAGCTGTGCGCCTTCCCATTTATCCATCTCATCAATCTGCTCAAGCGGAAGGAATGTCAGCATACGCAGGCATTTGAGAACATCTGCATCTGCCACGTTTCTCCAGTACTGGTAGAATTCAAACGGAGAAGTCTTTTCCGGATCAAGCCATACAGCTCCAGACTGTGTCTTACCCATCTTCTTTCCTTCTGAATTCAGAAGCAGTGTGATTGTCATCGCACTTGCATCCTTACCAAGCTTACGACGGATCAGTTCTGTACCACCAAGCATGTTGCTCCACTGGTCATCTCCACCAAACTGAAGGTTACATCCGTATTTCTGGTATAACATATAGAAGTCATAGCTCTGCATGATCATGTAGTTGAATTCAAGGAAGCTCAGTCCCTTTTCCATACGCTGTTTGTAGCATTCTGCTGTCAGCATACGGTTTACGGAGAAGTGTGCTCCGACTTCACGAAGTACTTCCACATAATTCAGATCCATCAGCCAGTCCGCATTATTAACCATCAGTGCTTTCCCGTCTGAAAAATCAATAAAACGGCTCATCTGCTTCTTAAAGCAATCACAGTTGTGCTGGATTGTCTCAGGAGTCATCATCTGACGCATATCCGTTCTGCCAGACGGATCCCCGATCATAGCAGTACCGCCCCCGATCAGAGCGATCGGCTTATTTCCAGCCTCCTGCAGTCTCTTCATCAGACAAAGTGCCATAAAATGTCCAACATGCAGACTGTCCGCCGTCGGGTCAAACCCAATATAAAACGTAGCCTTCCCATTATTCACCAGATCCCTAATTAACGGCTCATCCGTAACCTGTGCAATCAATCCTCTAGCCTGCAGCTCTTCATAAATACCCATTTCTAATCTTTCCTTTCTTTTTCAAAACCTATATCTTACTCACAGCCAATCTTCTCCGCCAGGAGAAGGAGGCGTCCCTGTCTGGAACTCTTTGAAGTTTTTAAGGATGTCAGCCATCCGGAAACCATTTCTATTTGACTGCATGTGCAGGCGGATGCTCATACTTCTTAGGTTTTGGGAATTTGTGTTATGATTGAAAATCCATCTGTCTGAGCGCAGCGAGTTATGGATTTTCAATCATGCCCTTAACAAATTTACAAAACCTTAGAAGTATCAGCTGCCGAACCCGCAGACAAATAGAAATAGATTCCGGATAGCGTCCGTCCTGAACCCCTTCAATTTTTCCAATAAAAAAACCTCGTCCTCCGGCCAATCAGCCTTTAAGGACGAGGTATATTCTCTCGTGGTACCACCTTAATTCACATCCGGCTCGCACCGAATGCCTCAGTCAGTAACTAACATTACCGTAGCAGGTATAACGTCCGCCACTCCGTCACAGCTTACTTGCGCTTCCGTGCGTTCGGTGTGAAACTCCAAGATGTATTCACATCTGACTCTTCGTGCACCTCTCATCAACCGGTTACTTTCTGTCTGAGCCTTGTCATCTGCTACTTGTTCTCTTCATAGTCTGTAATTTTCTCTTCTTTTGTCATACTACCGTATCCTTCAAAATTTGTCAAGCCGGATTTCACGCCAAATTATCACAAAACAACTTTTGTCAAATCCAATTCACAGCCTTCCATCATTTTCCGAACCACTCTCGCAGATTCCCTAATTCCAGAAATCCGTCTTCTGCTCCAGCTCAATATCTGCACTTTTAAACACCGGATTAACTTCCCGCTTCAACTGATCCTCATAATCCCGGATTGCCTTAAATGCCGTCCCGGACAAAATCAGGATCACCGGAATATTGATCAGTGCCATCACACCCATCAGTACATCGGAAAGATCCCACAAAAGCGACATTTCCATACCTGCCCCTAGAAATACAACAAATGCAGATACCAGGCGGAATCCGCGCATAAATTTTTTCCCCGGTTCCTTTTTATGGATATAGGTCAGAAGATTGTCGCAATAGAAACAGTTTCCAAGCAATGTTGTAAACGCAAAAAATACCATAGCCACCGTTATAAATACCGGACCAAATGCGCCCAGGGATTCCTGAAGAGATGCCTGAACCCACGGTGCCCCCTGCATCTCCCTGGTTGGATCAATGCCAGACGACATACACATCATCGCCGTTGCCGTGCAAAGAAGAAGTGTGTCAATAAAGACAGACAGCATCTGAACCAGTCCCTGTTTAACCGGATGGCTGACATTTGCAGAAGCAGATGCATTCGGTGCCGAACCGATTCCGGCTTCGTTGGAATAAAGCCCACGGCGGATACCCTGCATCATAGCAGAACCCGCAAACGCTCCGAAAATCGCCTTGAAATCAAACGCTTCCTCAAAAATACGCAGGAACATTTCCGGCACATTGCGGATATTGATGATAACCACAATCAGAGCCATACCGATATATGCAAGTCCCATCACCGGCACAAGCGTCGATGTCACCTTTACAATACGGCTTCCACCGCCAAGCAGACACCATCCGGTCAGAACTGCCAGAATCCCACCAATGATCCATGGACTTACCTTCGGATCATAAAAAGAAAATCCGGAAAATGTAGACTGCAGATTGTAGGATGCCAGCATATTGAATCCAAATGCATAAGTCAGGATCATGGCAATACAAAACACGATCGCCAGTGGTCTGCAATGCAGCGCCGCCTCAATATAATAAGCCGGACCACCATAGCATTTCCCATCCTCTCCCTTTTTCTTGTAAATCTGTGCCAGCGTACTTTCAATCAGTGCAGACGCACTTCCAATGATCGCAATCACCCACATCCAGAATACAGAACCAAATCCCCCAATACAAATTGCCGATGACACCCCGACAATATTTCCCGTTCCTACTCTCGATGCCGTTGAAACCATAAGCGCCTGGAATGATGAGATTGCCTCTTTGTCGTCCGGCTTCTCCATCACGGACTCACAAGCTCTCTCAAATAAACGCACCTGTGGAAATCTTGTCCGGATTGTAAAATATAAACCTGCACCGATCAGAATAATCACCAGAAGTTTGCTGTACATAAATGAACTGACCGCCCCAATAATCGTCTGAAACATACCTTCTTTCCTTTCTCAATGTTTTCTACCATTTTCGCTATATCTTAACGGAAACTCTCAAAATTTGCAAGCTTTTTCTATTTAAAAGCGGACAAGCAACGCCTGTCCGCCAAATTTATACTATATTTTTCTATCCCTTTACAGCTCCGGCAGCAACACCCTTGATGATGTACTTCTGTCCTGCCAGATATACAATGATGATTGGGATTACTGTAAGCATAATGCTTGCCATCATCGGTCCCATTTCAACTCTTCCGTAACTTCCGCGGAAATACTGGATCAGCATTGGGATTGTTTTATACTTCTTAATATCAAGTACAAGAGTTGGAAGCAGGTAATCATTCCATACCCACATTGCTTCCAGAATACCCACAGATATCATGGTAGGCTTCAGGATATGGATATCGATCAAAAAGAAAGTTTGCAGCGGATTACATCCGTCGATCATGGCAGCTTCTTCGATTTCTACAGGAATCGATTTTACAAATCCGCAGAACATAAATACCGCAAGACCTGCGCCAAATCCGAGATAGATCACCCAGATATTCCATGGCATATTCAGATGTAAGGTATCTGCTGTCTGTGACAAGGTGAACATAACCATCTGGAAAGGAACAACCATGGAAAATACAAACAGATAATATAAAATCTTTGAAATCGGACTATTTACACGGGTTATATACCATGCACACATGGAGCAACATACAAGAATAGCAACTACAGAAGTAATCGTAATAAATGTACTGTATCCAAGACTGCTCAAAAATCCTTTTGAAGCAATAGCATCTACATAGTTTGCGATTCCTGCAAATGCATCTGCAGTCGGAAATTTAAATGCAGTTCCTGTACTGATCGCTGATTCTTTTTTCAAAGAGTTCATCAGGATCATAATGATCGGATAAATCCAGGCGAGTGCCGCAATTGTTAATATAACTATCCATATTGTATTTGCAATACTTTTCTTCTTTTTCATTACTGCTGCACCTCCTTAGATCTTGTTGCTTTCAGCTGTACCAGTGAAATAATGATAACCAGAACACAGAAGATCACTGCTTTTGCCTGTCCATAACCTTTCCACTGCATTCCGGCACGTGCGTAGAATGTCTGGTAAATATTCAGTGCCAGCATTTCTGTCGCATGGTTCGGATCTCCACCTGTAAGAGCCAGGTTCTGGTCAAACAATTTAAATGAATTGGTAAGTGTCAGGAAGACGCAGATCGTGATGGAAGACATTACCATCGGAACTCTGATTTTCCAGAGGATATCCCACTTTGCTGCTCCGTCAATCTCTGCTGCTTCGATCAGATCATCCGGTACATTCTGAAGACCTGCGATGTAAATGATCATCATATATCCGATCTGCTGCCAGCACATCAAAATGATAAGTCCCCAGTAACCGGCTGAAGAATTCAGTGCCAGAAGCGGCTGCCCGATGATCGTAAGCAGACAGTTGATCAGGATCTGCCAGATATATCCAAGTACGATTCCACCGATCAGGTTCGGCATAAAGAAAATAGTTCTGAAAATATTGGTTCCCTTTAACTTCTGTGTCAGAAGCAGTGCCAGACCAAATGCCAGTACGTTGATCAGTAAGATCGATACAATCGCAAATAATACTGTAAATTTAAATGAACTTGTAAATGATGTATCCTTGATTGCTGCGGTATAATTTGATATTCCAACAAATGTTGCATTTCCTACTGTTGTAAACTTACAAAAAGAAAGATAAAATCCCTGTGCAAACGGAATAATAAATCCGATCACAAATGCAAGAAATGTTGGGAGAACAAATATTGGTGCATGTTTTTTCAGTGCCTTTTCCATAGAAATCCTCCTCTTTTCCTTTTGCCCGGAAGGATCTTCCTACCAGGTGGCTCTCATTTCACTTTTTATTTTTATATGAAAAAACGTAGGTTCCCATATCCAGAAAACCCGCTTCGTACAGACTCTCCTCTCACTTAAAAGGGGCAGGCAAGCCGCCTGCCCCTAGGTCAGTTCTTTTTATGCAACTTATTTATTCATTTGCAAGCTTGTATTCAGATGCCCATCCATCTACGAATGCACTTACTACTGCATCCCAGTTAGCATCTGTCTGATCTGCCGCATAAGCTGTCAGTGCAGATCCAACACCATTTTTCCACTCTTCTGAAGGCATTGTTGAGAAGTTCCATGCTACCGGAGTCTTTCCGTCTTCGGTCATCTGTTTGTCTTCTTTGATAAAGAGATTCTGAGATTCCTGAGCTTTCTTAAACGGAATGTTGAATCCCATATCGTCTGCCATACATTTTGTTCCTTCATCTGAAGTTACACACCAGTCCATAAAATCTAATGTAGCCTGAATATCAGCTTCGTCTGCGTCTTTATTTACGCACCAGTAATTTTCTGTACCTGTGCAGAGTCCCTGGTTTGCTTCATCGCCTACACCAAAGTAAATCGGAAGCATGGTCATGTCATCATCTGTCAGACCACCATCGATCAGCTGTGTATATTCCCATGTACCATTCTGATAGAATACAGCTTTTTTATTCAGGAATTCATTTCTTGCATCGTCACCTGTCTTTGCAGCAAGATCCTTTGGATCGCATGTGCTGTTGTTGATGTACAGATCCCACATATCGCGATAATTGTCAAGATATGTGCCTTTGATTGCATCTGTTGTGTTAATTCCTTCATCCTGATATTCAAAGTAGATCGGAAGGTTTGCAAGGTGTGTCTTGAATCTCCAGTCAGAAGATCCGTCCATACCTGCTGAAGTAAATGCAGAAAATCCAAGTTCAGAAGTTCTATTTGTAATGTCTTCTGCTACTTTTTTCAGATCTGCAAAAGATTTGATGTCATCCGGTGTATATCCTGCTTCTTTTAATAATGTCTTATTTGTGATAATTCCGTATGTTTCAATAACATATCCGATACCCGCTACAGAATCTCCGTCTTTCAGTGCATAATCATCACTTGTGAGTTCTTTGTAAATATCAGAATCTGATAAGTCGTAGCAGTAATCTTTCCAGTTTGCAAGTCCTACAGGTCCGTTTACCTGGAATAATGTTGGTGCTCCGCTCTTTCCCATTTCACTCATCAGAGTGGTTTCATAGTTTCCGGAAGCTGCTGTAACAACCGTTACATCTACACCTGTCTCTTTTGTGTAATCCTTTGCCAGCTGCTGCCACTGCTCATCCTGCTCCGGTTTGAAGTTCAGATAATATACAGATCCTTTGCTGCTGTCCCCTTTACCGTCTGCACTCTTGCCATCGCTCTTGCTTCCACATCCTGCAAAGCATCCAAGTGTCATGATTCCTACCAGCCCCAGTGCCAGCCATCTTTTTTTGTTTTTCATAATTTCCGTTCCTCCTCGTCTGGATTTCTTTTCTATGCTTAAATAATAGCAAGAATCCAATCAAAGACTGTAACAAATCGCAAACCTCCTTTAACAAAAAATATACTTTTCGAAATGTAAAAAATTTGTTATTGATAAAATGGCACCAACAGCCTTCTCCTCCCATCATCTCTCTTTCTCATACTCCCGGACACTTTCATCGGCAGTCTCCACCATCTGCGCAGGCGTCATTTTCCCGGCGGCAAGCTGTGGCAGGCACTCCCCGATCGTCTCTTCCTGAAGGATGGAGTTCCATTTCACCTGATAGTTCGGAACGATCTGCGGATTGTTATTGTAGGCATTTACATAATCCTGAAGGAGCTGGCTGATTTCAGTGCGTCCGTTCTTGTCCATCAGCTCTTTCTTCTCTTCCAGATTAAATTTCGTGCGAAATTTCAAAAATTCAACCGCTCCTTCTTTGACCTCCTCGCTGTAAGTGGAAACCACCGCCCAGCCAAAGGTTTCCGGTGAGGCGATCAGTTTATTTCCCGGAAATGCGGAAAATCTTACCTTTTCTTTCCATTCTTCCGGCAACTGGTCGATCATCCAGTATCCGTTCGGAATCATTGCCACCTTTCCTGTGACAAAATTATTGTATGCCACATCGTAGTCCGCATGAATTGCATCTTCTGTTGTATACCGAAACAATTTCTGCAAGGTTTTTGCAATTTCAAGACCGGTATCATTGGAATAGCTTTCTGGGAGAAGCTCTTTCATAAATGCATAGCCTTCTTCCGTGTGTGCTGCCTCTGCTGTTGCAATCAGCATCGGCGCCCAGCCGGTTCCTTCAGTGTGAAGTCCAAGCGGTGTGATTCCGTTTGCCTGCAGCCGGTCACAGCAGTCCCAGAATTCTTCCCATGTCTCCGGGAATTTCTCAATCCCTGCTTCCGCAAAAAGCTCCGGATTCCAAAACATGCCAGCGCACGCAAATGCCGCCGTACTGATCGGTCCAAGATAGATATTGCCATCCTCATCCGTACAGCCTTCCATCACCGCCGGTTCGATCATATTCCTCCACTCTTCATCCTCTTCCAGATACGGACTCAGATTCTCGATCCGTCCATCCGCAACCATCATCTGATAAAAGGACGGCAGGGTGCGCACATCATAGATCACAGCCGGAAGCTCGTCTGTGACATTTAACCGTTTCAGATTTTTTCGGTATTCCTCTTCCGTCTCCATGATCCATTCCACTTGCATATGATACGTACCGGCATATTCTTCATTAAATGCATCAACGACATCCTGTTCCGTTTTCTTGCCGGAAGTCGGATCTACCGTCAGAATGATCGGAATATCAATCTCCTTTTTTTCTGTGCTCCGGCTTGTCTGCCCCGTATTTTTACCACATCCGGTCAGCACTGTCAGAACCAGTGCGATACAAAACACCGATTGCAAATATTTTCTATAAATCACGTTTCTCCTTTCCGTCATCCGGAATTTGGATTGTACACCGGGTTCCATTTTCTTCTGCCTCATAGTAAAACAGCACATCCTCTCCATATTTCAGCCGCAGTCTGGTCAGTACATTCACCACTCCATATCCGTGTTCCTTATCCTGGAAGCATTTTTTCGCCTCCAGAATCGGATGCCCGTTTAAGGCATTGATCTTTTTCATCATTTCCCGGTCAATCGGCTTCCCATTATTGAATACCACGATTTTCAGCTGGCTATCCTCCCTCGCAATCTCAATCCGGATCAGACCATTCTCATAAATTTCGCAGAATCCGTGCTTGATCGCGTTCTCGACAAGTGGCTGCAAGATCAGCTTCAGCATCCACGTACTCTTCTCTTCCACCTTACACTCAATCTCATACCGGAACAGATTTGCATTCCGGATCTGTTGAATTTCCATATAACTCTTTACATTTTCCAGTTCGTCCTCCACCGTCACGATATCACTGCCCTTGCTGAGTGACAGACGCAGATATCTGGAAAGTGCCTGAATCATCTTCATGGTTGTCTCTTCTCCGTTTATCCGCGCAAGCATGTAAATTGTATCCAGCGTATTATAAAGGAAATGTGGGTTGATCTGTGCCAGAAGCATGTTCAACTCCGTCCGTCTGAGCACCCCTTCCTGTTCTTTGATCTCTGCCAGAAGATTCTCAATATTTTTTAGCATCTTATTGTAGGAATGTCCGATCTGATCCAGTTCTGTATTGGTATTCAATTCAATCAGGCGACTGAAATCATTTCCATCAAACTGTGTCATCTCTTCACTGATCTCCCGGATTGGACTGGTGAACCGCTTGGAAAAATAGATACTGAGCACAACCGCTACCACTGCCACAAACAGATAAATCCCGATCAGCACCGTAAGTACCCTCATCGTTCCCTGCGTCATTACACTTGACGGAACGACTGTGAACACCGTCATTTCAGAGCTGCTTTCTTTGTAAATGGAGCAGACACCACCGCTCACTCTCCGGCTTTTTGCAAGAATACCACTCGTTTTCTGTGCGCTGATCTTATAGACTTCCTGTTTTACCGCATCCGAAATCTTCGTCCCTTTCGGGCACCAGGCAGCACATAAATTCCCCTTCTTATCCAGAATTCCGATCTGCACTTCATCTGTCATACTCCGATCCTTTCCAAGTATCGTTTCCAGAAAGCTGTCATTCATCTTGATGAGCAGCAGTCCTGGTTTGCTGGCGTATTCCATGCTGTGTACATATCTTCCGATAAACAATGCTTCCTTCTCCGTCCCAAACAGAGTATCCTTCGCCCAGAACCATTGTGTTTTCGCATAAGAATCTCCCATGTAATCTTCCAGATGGCTGTCTGAAAAATCTTCATAATCAATATGCGAGTAGGATCTGGCATAAACATTATTTTTATTATCCACATAGCAGTATTCTGCCACATGATCCAGATTCATATAGGCAAAATATTTCTGAAGAGAGTTCTTTTCCACATCTGCAAATGAAGCTTTTTTCAGACTTTCCTGAACCTGATCGTAAGTAATACATTCTGCTGTCCCTTCATCCGCCTCTTTTGACAGTGTATCCAGAGCCAGCCCCATCTTCTCATTTAAAAATTCATATTTATCTGTAACCTCTGTGGTCAGACTCTGCCTTACATAAATCCAAACACCGATGCTTGACAGCAAAATTGCCAGCAACAACAGCCCCATTATATATCGAAGGTATTTTCTCTGTATTCCGGATTTAATCACCCATTTCTTCATTCTTCGTAATCCTTTTTGTATTCACTCGGTAATTTTCCTGTATATTCTTTAAATAAATGTGAAAAATAGGATGCATTGCTGATTCCCACCTGCTCACATACCGTTCCTATACTCTCACATCCATCCTGGATCAGCCTCTTTGCTTTCTCCATTCTTTGCTGTAAGAGATACTTTTTAAAGGTCATATGAAATGTATTTTTAAATACACGCCCGAAATATACCGGATTCAGATAAATCTGCGTTGCCACCTGAACAATAGAAAGTTCTTCCTCCTGCAAATGCTCACCGATATAAGAAAGTGCCACTGTCATATATTCCTTTGCGCATTTATTTTCTCCGCTTTCTGCGTATTTTTCCCGTTCCTCAATTGCTTCTCCGAGGATCTTATAACTGACATCTACCGCCTGTGCTGCTGTCAGACTCTCCATATTCGAATAATAATTTCGAAACTGTTTCTGCAGTTTTTCCGTCATTCCGTAAGTATCGTTCAGCATCATCTCCGCTTGCAGCATAACCTTATGTATATAACGGATCTGTAACTCTTCCTCATGTGGAAGTGCGTAGATCAACGCAATAAAAGCCTGTTTTAACTCTTTAAACGCATTCTTCCGAACAGCATTGACGATCGTAAGTCCTGCCTCTTCACAATCACTTTTTTCCGCTTTTTCTTCCTTTTTCACAGGTATGGAAAAAGTATTCTCATTTGTGGCACTGCTGCAGATTGGCTCGAAAAGTCCCTGCGCCTCTTCGTAACTTCGGCGGATTCCATCCAGTCCTTTATACGGTTTGGAAATCGATGCAGTAACCGGACTTTTCTGTTCCCTTTTAACCTGTTCCAGAATCTGCGCAATCTCGCGCACTGTCGCATTTTCCTTTGTCTTGATCAGAAATACATGACAACCTTCTGCCTTTTCAAAATGCCAGAAAAAATACCGCTCTGAAAACATTTCTTCCAGAGATTGTATCAATTCCAGCCTGGCTGCTTCGTAATTCAGTGCATCCGTAATCTTATATGTAAGATCAAGATCCACACACATTGCAATAAAACGGTCGCCCTCTTCGATCACATCTTTCAAGATCGCAAATACTTCCTGCATTTTTTCATAGGAAATTTTATTCTGTAAATATTTCTGTACAACAACCTGGAGAAAACTGGTGGAATCTTTTCGGATCATATTTTCCCAGCTTTCATAACGCTCTTCGCTCTCCAGTTTCTCCATACAGGTCTGGTATGCGCCCTGCATGGTCTCCTGCAGTTTATCTTCCTCGATTGGTTTCAGCAGATATGCATATGCACCAAGATCACACGCCTGCTGTGCATAATTAAAATCACGGTACGCACTGAGCACAATAAAAACCGGATCCAGCTCTGTCTTCTGGATCTCTTCCATCACCATCAGACCGGAAACCTGTTTCATCCGGATATCCGTCAGTACGACATGGGGCTTCACTTTTTTGATCACTTCGATTGCCTGCTCCCCACTCTGTGCCTGACCGGCAACTTCAAATCCCATCTCATTCCAGTTGTACGTCTTAACCAGTCCCTGCAGAAGGATTGGTTCGTCATCTACAATCACAAGTTTTAATAATTTCATACCATTTCCCCATTCCTGATAATCTTCCTACTTCTTATTTTAGATAAGACATGATAAAGAATTTATCAAAAACTATACTTCTGATGCAAAAAATCATACTTTTACCAAAAATTATACATTTCAGAAAAATAAATAGCAAGAAATTAAAAAAAGTCGTTACATGATCGATATGATCAGATCCGGTTGCAAGTGATGATAAAATCGTGGTATCAGAAAGCGGTGAACAATGATCACCAAAGCATCCTCCACCCATTACAGCTGCTATTGTAGCATATACGACCGGTGTTAAAGCTCCACCAGATATATTCAGAGCCATCTGCACACAGATTGGTGTAACAATCGCATAGGTTCCCCATGAAGTTCCTGTAAAGAATGCTATAAAAGAAGATACTACAAAAGTCAATGTCATAAGGATCGTCGGTGTCATCCAGCTTTCTGTAATAGAAATTACATAATCTGCAGTTCCTTCGGAATCTCCTATAAAAAAAGCTGGCAGACAAATGTATTTTTTCTCATCTGTCTGTCAGCTTTCTGATTCTTATTCTAATTTGATTTTTTGTTACAAATTATCGTATAGTCTTATTTTCTTTTTCTGCGTTTCCAGGCAAAGCCACCCATACCTGCTCCGAGCGAAGAAACTGCAAGTCCAAGCCAGCCAAGTACACTTGCCGGATCTCCTGTCTTCACAGAATCGCTTCCGCTTGTCTTGGATCCATTGGTTGTACCATCTGTCTTCTTTACAGATGAGCTGCCTTTCTTTACAAGTGCTTTGATCGCTTTGTTCAGGCTGTTTGTTGCATTATCTACTGCTTCCTGGCTTTCTTTTGCTTCCAGTGCTTTCTGGGCATCTGAAAGTGCGCTCTGCAGTGCTTTCCAGCTATCTGCTGTGTAATCTGCTTCTTTAAGCGCTTTTGCATCTGCAATTGCTTTTTCAAGAGAAGCAGTATTGATTGCAACCGGTTCTTCTTCATCTTTAACCAGTGCATTTTTTGCTGCATTTAAAGCAGCAAGTGCCTGATCAACTGCATCCTGACTTTCCTTTGCTTCCAGTGCAGTACGTGCGCTCTGCAGTGCTGCCTGGTATACACTCCAGCTTTCTGCTGTGTAGTCTGCTTCTTTAAGGTTATCAGCTTCTGCAATTGCAGCTTCCAGTGCTGTTGTATCAACCTCTGCCGGTGCCGGAGTCTCTGCTATCTTGTAAGTAAATGTAAGAGGAGTCGTATAACCTGTTGAAGCTACTGTAATCTGGAATTCCGTTCCAGCTACCGCATCTTTAAACGGATCTGCATCTGTCTTGATCGTACCATCCTTATTGATAATAACTACGGAGCCTCTTCCACTTGCTGCATAATCTTTACCATTTACATTTACAGAAGTAATATTTCCAAGATAAGCTTTAAGCGCATCTGTGTCAAATCCTTTTGCCTCTACAAGTTTCTTATTCTCTTCATCATATGCTGCAGGCATATCTTTTGTTGTCAATGTAAATGTTGTAACAACATCTGCATATTTCTTGTTCTTATCTTTAATTGTGAGGGTATATTTTCCAGGTTTTACAGAAGCTGCTGCTCTGCTCTCTGTCGCTGCTTTAAAAGTCAGTACTTTACCTTCTACCGACACATCCAGTCCATCCACACTGTATTCCGGATCAAATCCATCTGGAAGCTGTACATTGATTTTAGTCTTGCCTTCTGTAATGTCTGCATCGGCGACTTCCACTTTTGTAATCTCTGATTTTACAGGAACATAGATATCTGCGATATCCATTGTATATACCCCATTTGTTGTATAATACTCAATGCTGTCAATGGTCTTGCCCATCATAGATTTGTAATGTTCAGATGATGTCGGGCAACCATGTACTTGACTTGTAAATCCGGTACTCCATGCGATTTCATTACCTCTCCAGATATTTTCCAGATGACGCATACCATAAGCGGTTCCGTCTGTTGTCTTTACTACAACTGCATTTACATTGTCTGATGTGATTTCTTCTGGAAGTCCATCAAGATCAAGCTCGTAATCTCTGAAAGCTTTTGTCAAGGGGGTGCGTGGATATTTTTTATATTACTTACGCAGATTCTCTCTCTGCTTCTGCCTGAATAATGCGTTTCAACCTG